>JACCDO010136941.1_pt1 | contig 33878 bp, 49 predicted proteins | sample 7446101 | NCBI WGS metagenome assembly JACCDO01 (sample SAMN15323440, study PRJNA562643) | freshwater metagenome | isolation source: river surface water | place: USA:Blue River Watershed | collected 2017-08-16 | reverse complement strand
TATAACGAAGACTGGGAAGAAATTGAAGCAATTTTGGATATTACAAAGCGTATCTAAACCTGTTACAATAAAAGGGTAAGGCGGGCCATAATCCGCCATATCGGTATTTGTCAGCCGAAAATGACATTGGAGATAAAATTTAATGAGCTATGTAGACGCATGGTTTGACCGCGACAATGATATTATTAAAGTGGTCGAACGCAACAAGAAAGGTGAGCGTGAATATAGAGATATTCCAGTACGCCACACATTCTATTATAAAGACCCTAAGGGCAAATTCCAATCAATTTACGGAGATCCTGTAAGCCGTGTAGTTTGTAAAAATACAAAAGAGCTACGCAAAGAACAGGCAATTAACTCCGGCAAGCAACTATACGAAGCAGACATTAATCCCATATTTGTTTGCTTATCAGAAAATTACATCAACCAAGACGCACCAAAACTCAATGTAGCGTTTTTCGATATTGAGGTGGACTTTGATCCAGAGCGTGGCTATGCATCACCTGACGATGCGTTCATGCCGATTACTGCGATTGCTGTCCACTTACAGTGGTTAGATACTATGGTTTGTTTGGCTATTCCACCTAAGAAAGTTAGTATGGAAGAAGCCAAGGAGATGGTTAAAGAATTTCCTAATACAATGCTGTTTGATAACGAAGCAGACTTGTTAGATACATTCTTAGACCTAATTCAAGATGCAGATATCATTAGCGGATGGAACAGCGAAGGCTTCGACGTCCCATATACTGTTAACCGTGTAACAAAAGTTCTAAGCAAAGAAGATACTCGCAGATTCTGCTTGTTTAATCAACTGCCTAAAAGACGAGAATACGAAAAGTTTGGTCGCCAATCAGTTACTTACGACTTTGTAGGTCGTGTGCATTTAGATAGTCTTGAACTATACCGCAAGTACACTTATGAAGAAAGACATAGCTATCGACTAGATGCTATTGCTGAGTATGAGTTAGGTGAAAGAAAAACACAATACGAAGGTACACTTGATCAGTTATACAACAATGACTTTAGAACATTCATTGAATATAACCGACAAGACTGTGCGCTTCTTGATAGACTAGACAAGAAGCTAAAGTTCTTAGATCTTGCCAACACACTAGCACACGAAAATACTGTATTGCTACAAACCACTATGGGTGCTGTTGCTGTTACAGAACAAGCTATTATTAACGAAGCACATCGTAGAGGATTTGTTGTTCCTAATCGTAAGAAGATGGACGAACGAGAAGATTCTAACGCGGCAGGTGCTTATGTTGCGTATCCTAAAGAAGGACTACAAGATTGGGTCGGATCACTAGATATTAACTCACTGTATCCATCTGCGATTCGTGCGTTAAATATGGGTCCCGAAACAATTATTGGTCAGTTGCGTCCAACAAGAACTGACGCATATATCGAAGATCAGATGGCTAAAGGAAAATCCTTTGCATCAGCATGGGAAGGTATGTTTGGCACTCTTGAATATACATCAGTAATGGAACAAGAGATTGGAACAGACATTACCATCGACTGGGAGAACGGGGATACTGATGTGGTTAGTGCCGCCGAGGTTTATCGTTTAATCTTTGAAAGTAACCAACCTTGGGTGTTAAGTGCTAACGGCACAATCTTCACTTACGAAAAAGAAGGTATTATTCCCGGACTGTTAAAGCGTTGGTATGCAGAGCGTAAAGAGATGCAGGCTAAACTTAAAGAAGCAATTAAAGCAGGCAACAAGATTGAAGAAGAATACTGGGACAAGCGTCAGTTAGTTAAGAAGATTAACTTGAACAGTTTGTATGGTGCTATTCTTAACGCAGGCTGTAGATTCTTTGACAAGCGTATTGGTCAATCAACTACCTTAACAGGTCGACAAATTGTTAAGCACATGGCTAGTAAGGTTAATGAAATTGTTACAGGCGACTATGACTACCGCGGTAAGGCAATTATCTACGGTGACACTGACTCGTGCTATTTCTCAGCATACAAAACATTAAAGAAAGACATCGATAGTGGTGCTATTCCTTGGACTAAAGAAACTGTCATTGCATTGTATGACCAGATCGGCGAAGAAGTAAACGCTACATTCCCACAGTTTATGTTAGATACTTTCCATGTGCCAAAATCACGCGGTGAGGTTATCAAAGCAGGGCGAGAAATTGTTGCTACAAAAACTTTGTTTATTACTAAAAAGCGTTATGCCGCATTGTACTACGACAAAGAGGGTAAGCGAGCCGATGTAGATGGCAAGCCGGGTAAAATTAAAGCTATGGGCCTAGACCTTAAGCGCAGTGATACCCCAGAATTTATTCAGGATTTCTTAAGTGATGTACTCGAAATGGTACTAACTGGTGCTCAAGAGCAAGAAGTACTAGACTTCATTAGCGATTTTAGAACCAAGTTTAAAGCAAGACCGGGCTGGGAAAAGGGTTCTCCTAAGAGAGCAAACAATATTACAGAGTACGAAGCTAAGGAAAAGAAGCAAGGCAAAGCAAATATGCCAGGTCATGTTCGTGCAAGTATTAACTGGAATACACTAAAGCGAATGTTCAATGACAAATACTCGATGGGTATCACTGACGGTGCTAAAGTTATCGTTTGTAAACTAAAAGCCAATCCGTTGGAATACAATAGTGTAGCTTATCCAGTAGACGAACTTCGTTTGCCACAATGGTTTAAAGAACTTCCGTTCGATCATGCCGAAATGGAAGCTACAATTATTGACAAGAAATTAGAAAACCTCATCGGTGTACTAAACTGGAACATTAGTAGCACTGAAGAAAAGAATACATTTAACAGTTTGTTCGAGTTCTAATATGAAATTTATAATTGCAGGTTACGGTTATGTAGGTAAAGCAGTTGCTAACGCACTAAAAACTACCCACGAGATTGTAATCCACGACCCACAATACACAGATTATAAAATTATCGATCATCATGATGCAGATGGTATTATAGTTTGTGTTCCTACACCCACTACAGAGTACGGCGACTGTGATATTAGCATCATTGCTGACATTTTAGATAATGTTCCTATCTTTATGCCAGTGTTAATTAAGAGTACAGTTACCCCTAGTGTTGTAGAAGAACTAGAAAATCTATACCCAGACCACAGTATTGTTTACAGCCCAGAATTCTTAAGAGCAAAAACTTCTAATCAAGACTTCCTCAATCAAAAGTATGTAATACTTGGCGGAGAAGATCCAGAATGCTTCTGGCAAGAACTATTCCAAACTACATTACCACATTGTAAAATGGTGTTTAACTGTAGTATCAAAGAAGCATCTATGGTAAAGTATGCATCAAATAGTTTTCTAGCTTTAAAAACATCATACTTTAATCAACTATACGACTTATGTTCAAAGACTGGAATGGACTTTGATGTAGTTAGACAACTACTTGCCCACGACAATAGAATAGGCGGGGATCATACTATGGTTCCAGGCCCAGACGGAGACCGTGGGTGGGGTGGACATTGTTTTCCAAAGGATACTAGTGCATTTGTTAAGTGGGCTAATACTGTAGGAGAACCGGTTACTTTGGTGGAATCCGCCATCCAATATAACAGTAAAGTAAGAAAAAACCCTTGACTTTTTACTAAAACCTAAATATAATCACATTTACAGGAGATTCTCATGAAAGATATTTTACAAGACCTAGTAGCACATACACACAGCCTCGGTTTTATTCCATTAGTTAAAGTAACAGCCGACGATAAAGAAACATTAATCGAAGCAATGGCAGAAGACCGTTCAGTTATTGTTAGTGCTAAGACAAAGACACCAGTATCACAACTTGAAGGTGTTTTTGGTATGCCTAACTTGAACAAGCTAGATTTGCATTTGAAGTGCCCAGAGTACAAAGAAAATGCACAAATTACCGTTGTAACTGCTGAACGCAACGGTGATACTATTCCAACAGGCTTGCATTTTGAAAATGCCGCTAAAGACTTTAAGAATGACTATCGTTTTATGAACACAGAAATTATCAACGAAAAGTTGAAGTCTGTTAAGTTTAAAGGCGCACAGTGGGCTATTGAGTTTGAACCTAATGTTGCAAGCATTCAGCGTTTGAAGTTTCAAAGTGCCGCACATAGTGAAGAAACTGTATTTCAAGTTAGCACAGATAACGACAACTTAATCTTTAGTTTCGGTGATGCAAGTACACACGCAGGTAGCTTTGTATTCCAATCAGGTATTACTGGTAAGCTAAAGCAAACATGGGCATGGCCGGTTAGCCAAGTTCAAAGCATCTTAGGTCTAAGTGGCGACATTACTATGAAAATTTCAGACATGGGTGCTATGCAAATTACCGTTGACAGTGGTCTAGTTGTTTACGACTACATTCTACCAGCACAGAGCAAATAACTATGAGCTTAACACAAATTTTATTTGCATGTGTTACATCCGTAATTCTAATTGGTATTGTTTATCGCCATACAGGCTTCGACAATATTAAGAAGTGTTACGGAATGTGGTTTACTCGCGAATATTGGACAAACTATAACATTGTTGAGTTTTTAAGCTGGTTAGCAAAGGCTATTATTATCATCCCAGGATTAATTTTTGGAATCCAACTATGGTGGTTATACTTCTTTACTTTAATTACTAGCCTTACACTTATTTGGGCTAGTAATAAAAAGCTCTTGCCTACGCTAGTAGGATTTAACACTATGTGGACTTGGTTAAGTTTGATGGTGTTAGCACAACACTTGGTAAAATAATATGGAAACACATAAAAGAACTGTTGCACGAATGATTAGTTATAGAATAACTGCTTGGTTATTCACTATCTTGTGGACATATTTGTTTACAGGAGATATTGGAAGCGCCACAGGATTTGCAACCGCATTGCATATCTTGTTAAGCATTGACTATTACATTCATGAACGCATTTGGTTAAAAATAAAGTGGGGTCGAATTGAATCGTAATTTAACAGCAACACAAAACGACTATGCTGTGTTCTTGCCGGCAACAAGTGGCTTCTATGCTACTTTTATCGGTAAGCAACGCTATAGCAATTATGTCGACCCAGCAAGGGTGCCTGCTAGTTTTACCAGTGGGGTAGAAAGTTTAAACTACCTCGAACCGGATGCAGGTGCCTTTTATTACAAATGGTGCTTGTATTCAGCAGGTCATGCTAACTTAGACTTAAACAAGCAAGACGAAGGCGAAGACATGTTTCGCAATCGAAATCGCGGGTCTAGTTGGGTACTAGGTGACTCAGGTGGTTTCCAGATCGGTAAAGGTGTTTGGCCAGCTGACTGGAAAGATCCTAACTGTCCGGCGGCTATGAAGAAGCGTACACAAGTTTTAAACTGGATGGACAGTTTAATGGACTACGGTATGATTCTTGATATTCCGGCTTGGGTTGCTCGCAGTCCGGCAGGCAGAAAAGCAACTGGTATTAACAGTTATGCCGAAGCAGTTCAAGGTACATATATTAATAACGATTACTTTGTTAACAACAGAAATGGTAATTGTAAGTTCTTAAATGTGTTGCAGGGAGAAAATCATACCGATGCCGAAGACTGGTATCAACGCATGAAGAAATACTGCGATACAAAGATATATGGAGACCGTGCATTTAACGGTTGGTCAATGGGTGGACAAAACATGTGCGATGTTCACCTTGTTCTTAAAAGATTAGTAGCATTGCGTTATGACGGACTCCTTGAAAAGGGTCAACATGATTGGATGCACTTCTTGGGCACCTCTAAGTTAGAGTGGGCAACTTTATTAACCGATATTCAACGAGCTGTAAGGAAATACCACAATGAAAACTTTACCATATCTTTTGACTGCGCCTCACCGTTTTTGGCAACAGCAAACGGACAAATCTACATCCAAACAGAACTCGACGACAGAAAGAAATGGGTCTACAGAATGGTGCCGTCTGCTGATGACAAAAAATACGCAACCGACACAAGACTCTTTAAAGACGCAGTCATACAAGACGGAATCTTTAAAAACTTCGAACCGAGCCCGCTAACAGATCAGATTGCAATAAAAGATATTTGTATTTACAAACCAGGTGATCTTAATAAGATTGGCAAAGTTGGTAATACAAGTTGGGATAGCTTTAGCTATGCAATCCAAATGGGTCATAATGTTTGGAGTCATATTAATGCAGTCCAAAGAGCTAACGAGGAATATGACAAAGGTTTTGTGCCTGCAATGCTAGTGCAAGAAAAATTTGATAGAGTTTATTTCCGCGATGTAGTTGATGCTATATTTTCTGCCAAATCGAGAGCAGAAGCAGATGCAGTTGTGGAAGATTTTGGTAGATTCTTTGATACTATTATTGGTACTAGAGGTAACACTGGTAAACGCATAACCAATGCGTCTACAATGTTTGCCAATCTGTTTGACGAAGTTGAACCAGAAGTTGTACAATTAGAGCATAGTGACGAATTTACTGAAGACGAAGAAGCTAAATTAGATCAACTCGAAGACGATATAAAGCATGACCCTACCTGACGAACGCTATGCCGCGGTGCTTAGGACTCGAGATTTTATGAGAGATCTTTGTGATCCTTCTAAAACCCCTAAAGTTCCTAAGCAGATTAGACAGCAAGCACTTTGGTGTTTGCGACACTTCCCAGATACATGGGAAATGCAACAAGCCGCCGAAGCGTGTCCAAATGTATTTCAGGAACGCATGGAACCTGTAACCCGTTTATTCAAACAATACGAGCAAAACAAAAATGAAGCGTGATTATAAAGACGGTGAAGCATCTGATGTAATCTTCTTTGAAGGTATAGAAGTAGAACATACTCCTGCATTTGGTATGCACACATTGTTTGTCACAGGTATTCAATCTACTATTGATATTACTAGCAGGCTGAAACAAGTGGGACAGCATATCTTTTTTGGTGCTAATCACAGTTTTAATCCTAGAACTAGAGATGAGTGGCAGGCGTGGGAAAATATGATTGAGCACTATCTTAAAATGGGCTATCTATGTAGCTTAGATATTCCCCTAAATGCAGTTGAGGAATTTAACGACGGGCCGTTAAACGACTACGATAATTTTATCCCGCAAATTCGAGTTCCAATTCCCTATATTAAATTGTGGAATTATAATACAATGCTTAAAATCGACGACAAGGATTTTAAAGCAACTAATCCCGGCGTGTGGACACACAGTCTGCACGATCTTAAAGACCGTTCCAAGTTTACTAGTTGGGACGCATATAAAAACGATACAAAACTATGAACATTAAGCAAGACATTCGCCCTAATAAAATGATTTGGGTTACCTTCCACAAAGAAGGTATGCACAAATATCCTGCGGCACTTACAGATCCTAGCCTAAATAAACCAGGCGAGTGGGATGATGTAAGTTTTCTAGGTTATCCACACAGACACATCTTCCATTTTAAAGTATGGATTGGTGTAACACACAATGATAGAGATATTGAGTTTATTCAATTTAAGCGTTGGCTCGAGCGTCTATATGACGGTGGTGCGCTTCAGTTGGATTATAAGAGTTGCGAGATGATGTCAGATGATTTACATGACGCTATCAGCAATAGGTATCCGGGCCGTGAGGTTTGGATTGAGGTCTCCGAAGACGGAGAAAATGGTTCATTTATTAAGTACTAAAGGAAAGCTATTATGGCTAAAAATTACAACGACTACAAATATTTCGAAAACCGTCCTGACGTTGTAAAGGTCTTTAATGACCTCGAAGCGTACCTCGATTTTTGCAGGTTCGAGTTGCGTGACTTTAATCCAGCAGATCTGTATCGTAAAGATTCTGCTAACTATTCTGCTTACTTAGCAAGTAAGCGTCCAAGAAAACCTTACCTAGGTAAAAATCCTAGATACGAAGGCCGTAAACAATATGACCGTTTTTCTCGTTGATCTAGAAGCGGTAGAAACAAGGTACACGGGCCAATGGAAGGCCCATGTGCCTAATCTCTTACGAAAGGCAGGTCACAATGTTCAAGTTATATCTGGCCCTACGGATATTCCTAGTGCAACCACTCCTGGCGCTTTTCTTAATTTTGGTGGCACCAATATATATAAGTCTGCCCAAGTTGAGCAAATGGGTCGGTTGTTTTGCTCCGGATCAGTGGCTCCTGGTGATCACTTCATCTTTACTGATGCTTGGCACCCTGGTATCATAAACCTAAAGTACATGAGTGAATTACTTGGCATTCCAGTAATTACACACGGACTATGGCATGCTGGCAGTTATGATCCACAAGACTTCTTAGGTCGTCTTATTGCAGATGCTCCTTGGGTACGTCATGCAGAGAAAAGTTATTTCCACGCATTTGACCATAACCACTTTGCTACAGATTTCCATATTGATATGTTTGCTCACAATTTACTAAACATAGATTATGATACAGCAAAACTATCTTATATGGGTAAAGGTAAGATTGTACGCACAGGTTGGCCTATGGAATATATGCAAGACACTTTGCTAATGTATAAGAACATGCCTAAGCGTGATCTTATCTTATTCCCACACAGAATCGCACCAGAGAAGCAAGTTGAGATTTTTCGAGACTTAGCTACACACTTACCACAATATGAGTTTGTAGTGTGTCAGGATCAACAGCTAACAAAAAATGAATATCATAATCTGTTAGGCGAAGCAAAGATGGTGTTCTCTGCAAACTTGCAGGAAACACTAGGTATTAGTTGGTACGAAGGTGCAGTAGTAGATGCTGTACCATTAGTTCCAGATAGACTAAGCTACAGCGAAATGGCATTTGACACATTCAAATATCCTAGCGAGTGGACCGAGTCTTTTGAAGCATACACACAACACAGACCAGAATTATGCAAAGTAATTATAGAACATATGGAGTTTTACCAAACAAGGATTCCAATGATTCATAAACAAGTAAAGTCTTTGCATGACAATTTCTTTTCAGCAACTGAACTACTAAAGACCTTAAAATGAAAAAAGCATTTTTAAACTGGTTAGATCGTATTGGTCGTAAACGAATTGTGCTAGATCGCCAAAGCAACGAACCCTATCTTGAAAGATACTATCTGTTTCTAAAAGATAGGAAAAAGTTTCCTTTTAATGTTTTCTTGCATCATTTCCTTAAGGGCGATCCAGATGATGTTCACGATCACCCTTGGAGTTATTTTACTATTATCCTCAAAGGGGGATATTGGGAGTACATTCCACAATTCGATAACAAAGGCGAAAAAGTCTGCGAGATCGGCAAGTGGAGAGGGCCTGGTCATTTTAGATTTTGTAAGCCGAGCAGTTTTCATAGAATAGAATTAGATACAACTGTAGACTGTTGGACTTTGTTTATGCCAGGGCCGCAAAAACGAGAATGGGGATTTCTTGTAAAAAATAAATGGGTCCATAATGAGTTATACTTACACAACAACAGCAGGAACGGGGCTTCCGTACACAATTAACACTGGCGCAGGCGTCGGCGGGTTAGCCGGAACCGTTACTATTAGTAATGGCGGAACTAGCTCATATGCTACAATAACTACGCCGTTTACTAACTCAAACGGCAAAGCAGTAATGACTATGCCGTACGGAGAAGACAAAGTGATTTTAGAAAAAACGGCTACGCTAGATGTCAAGGGTAATCTAGTAATAAACGGAATTGATTTAGAAGAACGGCTAAAGACAATTGAACGAGTACTAGGAATTCCCGAAAGAGATGCTATAATGGAAGCTAAGTATCCTAGCTTAAAAAAGAAGTTTGATGAATATATAAATGCTCTAGAGAAATACAGAACATTTGAAAGAATTAAAGGAGAAGACTAATGAGAGAATTGCATCCAGATGTTGCTAAGACAGCAAAAGAAATGGTTATTAAAGAAAGCGAGGGATTTAGACTTCGCATGGAAAAATGGGAAAGCACTAGCCCTAAAGGTCTAATTGCTGTAGATCTTATTCAAGAAAGTCTTAAGGAAGATGGTACTGTTGCTTATACTAGCACATACAACTTCAATATGACTAAAGAAGAATTACAAGCTCTTGCTCACGGTTTAACTGCATGAAGAAAGTATATTACAGCTGGGAACAAGTTGAGGGAGCATGTTTAGATATTGCTCGCCAAATGTCAGCACACGATTGGAAACCCGACTACATAGTTGGTATTACCCGAGGTGGACTAATCCCAGCTAACTTACTAAGTCAATACACTGGCATTCCAATGCACACTCTTAATGTTAGTTTGCGTGACAATGCTACCGACATTGGCCCAGAAAGCAACTTATGGATGGCTGAAGATGCGCTCGGTGTAGTGCCACTTGAGCGTAGTAAAGAGTTTGGCGGTCATAAATGGGTCGAAAAACTTAAAAAGAAAATCCTAATTGTAGATGACATTAACGACCAAGGGTCTACAATCAATTGGATTAAAGAAGATTGGCAAAGTGGTTGTTTCCCTAAGGATGACGAATGGAATCAAGTATGGGGCGACAATGTTCGTGTTGCTGTTCTTACACACAACTTTTCTAGCTTGTTTAAAGATCCAGACTATTATGTTTGGACTGTAAACAAGGCAGAAGAGGATTGTTGGTTAGTTTACCCTTGGGAGGATTTTTGGTTATGATTACATCACTATTTAAACTTGTACTTGGCATCGCACTAATTGTATTTGCTATTGTTGTCGGGCCGTTGATTGGTATTTGGTCGCTTAACACACTATTCCCTGTTTTAGCTATTCCTTATACTATTGAGACTTGGGCGGCATTTTTCTTGCTGTTTGGAAGTTTAACTGGTTTAAGATTTGGAAGTAGAAAATGAGCGAGTTAACTACGCAAGAACTAGAAGATAAAATTAAAATGGTTCAAAAAGACATCGATGGCTTAATGTCAACTGGCGGCGCAGGTAGAAAGCTAGAAGTATTATCAGAGTATAAACAGTACTTAGAAGACGAACTTAGAATTTTAAAACTAGAAAAAAGAAATGCAAGTAAAAAAGTATAAAAACTTTGAGCCAAAAACTGTTGCAAATTCTGACGGATTCTTTCATCGTGTCAGGCTTCAATGGAAAGGACAATCTAACTATCTTTGGAACGAAGCATGTGCAGATATTGTTGAAGTGTTTGGTCTGCCTGGGGATAGATTTATTTCTAGCCCGCAAGTTGAGTACATGGATTTCTTTTTTAAATCAACAAGAGATGCAGAACTATGCAAGATATTACTAAGCGACAAGTTCTAGAATATTTGTTTGTAGGTATAGTAGCCCTAGGGTCTATAGTATTCTTAGTAGTTACGCCTGCGCCAAAAGAAAAAGTGTACAACTGCTCGCTTTCTGAAATTAGTGCAGATATTCCAATCCAAGTTAAAGAAGAATGTCGTAAGCTTCGAGCAGAAAAGTTTAAAGAGAACTTGCAAAAACCTAAATAAGAGTGTATAGTTATATTATATGGCAATCCTCTGCCTTAACATCGGAGATTAAAATTGAGTGAAAAAAATTTAGCACAAGCTATTAGAGAACAAATGAAGTCCCAAGGCAAACGCTTCTGGGCAGGCGACAACATTAGTGAGTTTGTCGATGAAGAACAAAAAGAAGTTCTAATCAACGAAGCAACACAAGCATTTGAACAAGTATTAGACACTCTGTTAATTGACAGAGAAACTGATCCTAACAGCCACGGCACAGCCCGCAGACTCGCAAAAATGTACTTCAACGAAATAATGGCAGGACGATATGACCCAGCACCAGACGCAACAGCATTTCCAAACGACTCGCAGGACCGTTACGAAGGTATGTTGGTTGTTCGTAGTGAGCTTCGCAGTATGTGTAGCCATCATCACCAACCCGTTACTGGCGTTGCTTATATTGGCATTATTGCCGCTGAGAAACTTATCGGACTCAGCAAGTACACACGCATCGCACAGTGGTGTGCAAGACGAGGTACTCTCCAGGAGGAACTTTGTAATGACATTGCTAGGGAAATCGAAAAAGCAACAGGCGCAAAAGACCTAGGCGTGTATATTCAAGCAGTACACGGATGCTGTGAGAATCGCGGTATTATGGCACACTCTAGTCTTACACAGACTACTGTGTTAAAAGGTGCTTTTAAAGAAGATGGTAATACAAAGAAAGAATTCTTTGACAACATCAAATTACAACAGGAGTTTGCTCCAAGATGACAACTGCTAAAGACATAATGGATCATTTTATTAATCGTGCAAAGAACTTGCAAGAGTTTACTGTTTGTACTACTGTACCGCACGATTTTAGATTTAACGGAGTAGTTCCGTTCGACATTAACATTAGAGACGACGAGCTCGAAGCTAAAGTCTGGGCTGTTGATTTTGAAGAAGCTGTTAATCGACTAGATGAGTGGATTGAGACTTGCAAATGAAAGCACAAGAGCCAGCAGAGGGTATTTTGAAACGAGGCGACTACGGCGACAGCAAATGGTATCAAGTTGTTTGCGGCTGTGGTCAAGAATATCACGATCATAACTTCGAAGTAGAAGCAAGCGAAACAGGTGTCGATGTCAATGTACACATGACTGTTAAAAGCGACTACTGGGGTGAAATTGTAGAAAAGCATTACGACATTGATAGCCCGTACTTGCAAGAAGTTGATTGGTTCTGGAAGGACCTAGTGAACGGTATTTGGAACCGTTTAAAAGTAACTTGGGAAGTGTGGACTACAGGAGCAGTTACTTGTCAAACTACAATTACAATGACTGAACAACAAGCCCTCAACTATGCAAAGACTTTAGAAAATGCTATACTAGATGTTAAGCATTTTAAAGATGAGCGTAAGTGGAAGGCAGATTTACAAAATCGTGTAGCAAAAAGATTAGCAGAGGAAAATGACTGTGTCTAAATTAAAAATAGCAGAATTATTTTATAGTATCCAAGGTGAAGGGCGTTACATGGGTGTACCGTCCGTATTCTTACGAACATTTGGTTGTAACTTTAAGTGTGCAGGCTTTGGTATGCCAAAGGGAGAACTAAGTAATGAAGTTGAACCGATTGCTCAACGCATTCAAGAATTTAAATCATACGAAGAACTACCGCTTGTTAGTACAGGTTGCGATAGTTACGCTAGTTGGGATCCTCGTTTTAAAGATCTCAGCCCAATGCTTACAAGTGATGCTATCGCAGAACGCATTTGTGAGATTCTCCCATTTAACGAGTGGAAAGATGAACACTTGGTAATTACAGGTGGTGAGCCACTGCTAGGCTGGCAACGAGCTTATCCGGACTTGCTAAATCATCCTAAAATGGCAGGTCTTAAAGAAATTACATTTGAAACAAACGGTACTCAAAAGTTATCTAAAGAATTTAAAGATTATCTTGTACAATGGCAAATGCCAGAAGTTAATTTTAACAAAGAAGTAACATTTAGCGTTAGTGCTAAACTAAGTTGTTCTGGTGAAGAAAGACACGAAGCAATTCGTCCAGACATCGTATGTGAATATGAGGAAGTTGGTTACACTTACCTTAAGTTAGTAGTAGCTACAGAAGAAGATGCAGAAGAAGCAATTGAAACAGCAGACATTTACAGAGCCGAAGGGTTTACAGGACCCGTATATCTTATGCCAGTTGGTGGGGTGGAGTCTGTTTATACTCTTAATAATCGCAGGGTCGCTGAACTAGCAATGAAGAACGGCTTACGCTACAGTGATAGATTGCAAGTTCCGTTGTTTAAAAATGAGTGGGGTACATAATGAAGAATTGGTTTAAGAAAATTACAGGCATTGCTAAACTTGAAGAAGAAAAAGCTAAACTAAAAGAAGAAAAAGCCAAAGCCGAAGAAGAAGCTCAAAAAGCTAAAGAAGCAGAAGAGCTTGCTAAACTTACACCCAAAGATCGTGCTACTCGCAGAAAAGAACCGTGGGTTGCTGTACTTGATACCAAAGTTAACAAAGACAATGTAAGAAACGGCTTTTTTGAACTTGACTGGAACGAGTACTTTATTGTACAATTGAAGCGAGCTGGTTATGGTTTTGACGGTGATCCTGAAGAAGAAATCGTAGATAGATGGTTCAGAGATCTAGCCCGAAATATCCTATCAGAAGAGGGCCAGGACATAACAAGGGGTGCTGGTTATATTAATGTAACACGGATTGCTGGCGGAAAAGCAGAAGTAGAATGACATATATTTTAGTTGATACTGCGAACACATTTTTTCGTGCTAGACATGTAGTACAAGGTTCTAGTGATATTAAACTAGGCATGGCCTTTCATATTACATTTAATAGCATTAAAAAGGCGTGGCAGGACTTTGAGGGTAAACATGTAGTGTTCTGCCTTGAAGGTCGTTCATGGCGCAAAGACTTTTATGCACCTTACAAACGAAATCGCAGTGAAGCCCGTGCGGCGTTAACTGTTAAAGAACAAGAAGAAGATAAGTTGTTCTGGGAAGCATTTGATGAATTTAAAAAGTTCATTATTGAAAAGACTAATGTAACTGTCTTGCACCACCCTCAACTAGAAGCAGATGATTTAATTGCAGGATTTATACAAGCTCATCCAAACGACGATCATGTAATTATTAGCACAGACAGCGACTTTCACCAGTTACTTGCTACTAATGTTAGGCAGTTCAACGGTGTTGCTGAAGAAACTCATACACTAGAAGGTATTTTTGACAAGAAAGGCAAACTAGTCCTTGATAAAAAGACAGGTGAGCCTAAGACTGTAAATCCCGAATGGTTGCTATTTGAGAAATGTATTCGTGGTGATACTAGCGATAATGTGTTCTCAGCATATCCTGGTGTTCGCACTAAAGGCAGTAAAAACAAAGTAGGCCTTACAGAAGCATTTGAGGATCGTAAAAGCAAAGGATTTTCTTGGAACAATCTCATGCTACAGCGTTGGGTCGACCACGAAGGTAAAGAACACAGAGTACTCGATGACTACGAACGCAATCGTAGACTAATCGATTTAACATATCAGCCCGACGATATCAAGCACATTATTCGAAACACTATCGATATTGACTGTGTTCCTAAAGACATTACACAAGTCGGCATTCGTATGCTTAAATTTTGTAATGCATGGGACATGAAAAAGATTGCAGACAACATTCAGCAATATGCTGAACCGTTCCAAGCAAAGTACCCCGAAGCCGCAGTAACTTGGCGTAAACTAACAACAGAGGCATAATATGGCAACTAAAGAAGAAAAGCAAGAACTAATAGACATAATTAAGTTCACTCCTATAACTGTTCAAATACTAATTCAGGGCTACGGCGGAGAATCGTACGCAGGCACAGTAGATCGAAAAATCTACGAGTACTTTAAAGAACACAAAATAGACCTTGAAGAATTTGCCAGTGATTGGGATGATGAGCACTTTAAGTTTGTTCCTGACGAAATGCGCCCATTTAGTCAAGGTCAACAATATGATTGCGACAATCTATGGCATGCGTCAGGTGCCGAACTAGACGGTTCTAATGTTATTACTGTTAGTGGCCCTGATGGTGACATTTGGGAACATAATTTAGATTATAGCGAGCTAGAAGAGGCAGGCGTAATAGTACACGAGTGGGGCGGCTGTGACCTTGACGACGAAGACATTCCAAAAGGTATGGTAGTATATAATGGCGCACAAGGAGAGAAAGGCTGTTTCTTCGATGGCGAACTAGTTCTTCGCGCACCGTTTGATCCTAAGAAACTTAAAATTAGTTACGAAAACTGCGGTGGATGGTATATCGTTAACTACATCGAATACGACGGTGAAGAAGTAGACGGATCTGGCGGATACAGCACTACAGGTAAATGGGGAGAGAACAAATGGATCTTACCCGGTGGCGAAGAAGTGTACGAGTCTGTATCATATGAAGATCGCGAAGAATCCGAAGCAGATGATGAAGATAACAAGTCAAATGATAGCGGATTTGATTGGTCACCATTGCCGGAAGAACCTGCTGTAACAGATTGGTTTGAAAAAGATACTAAGCCTGCTTACAAAGGCGAGTATGAAGTCGTCTATGATGCGGCATGGCCTAACAGCGGCATGGGAATGGCCGAATGGACCGGTCGTAGTTGGAAACAAAATGGAAAGAAACTTGCTATTCTAAAATGGCGCGGTTTAGCAGAGAATCCAGAGGCATAATATGGAAAAATTATATCGAATCACTCCGTTAGAAAAAAAGTCTGTTGAATATTTTGTTGATGTTTTTGAACGATTACCAAATGGTCGCATCCGCGGGTTTGATGTAACAGAAGTTTGGCGCTGGGGACAAGCGTTCCGACCAGTAGACGAACCTGTTTGGAAGTTTGAAGCAGAAGATCGTGTGCATTGCCGTCCAGAAGTAGGCTGGGGGTGCGAGCTCGACGACCTTATCTCAGTTTATGTACAATTTGGTTGCTGGGATATGGAAGGTAATACTTACAACGACGGGTTTACTGAAGAAGAAAAAGAAGAGATCGAAGCTATACTTAGAGGCGAAAAAGAAGACGAAGACGGTCGTTGGGGTACTGCATGGATTTACGATGGCAACCATAATTGGGAAGTTGAAGACGATCATGTAGCCATTCTTGGGCCAGTAAAGATTGAACTAGTAGATGCTAACGGTTACGGCGATACAGCTATACTAGAGGAAAATATCGAGCCTTACGAAGAGTAAGGAATTTTAGAAGATAAATACGCATATAACTAGAAAGGTAGCGAAACCATGAAAGTATGTGCTTATGAAACAACCTGTCCGCATAAGACAGATAAATGTAATGAGGTACTACTAATGTCAGACATACACGCAAAGCCCATCGTTGATGGCAAATTTTGGATTGTTGAACAAGACGGCGAAAAAATTGCCACCCTGCATAAAAAAGAAAATAATAAGTTTGTTCTAAGTAGTACAGGCGGGGAAGTAATGTTTAACAAAAAAGAAGACCTAACTAAACAGTTTGGCACTGGCTTCTTCCTTACTAATCCTAAAGTTAAAGTTACTACAGCAGAGCCGAATGAATGCCACGGATATCCAACAAGTTGCAAACCTTATAATGCAATGTATGATGTTCAACGCAAACTTCCGCTTTTTACAAAGAGTAATGCCAGCAAGAGTTTGTACTGCGCCGGTTACTATGTTATTAAATTTGACAAGGGTTGGGTTAAGTCGTTCTGTCCTAAAGCAATTACTATCGAACGCTATCCGTACAAAGGACCGTTTAAATCCGAATTAGAAATGAAGGCAGTATTGTCAAATGCAAAATCAGATTAATCTTAGTCCAATTACACAATTTATCCAACAGTTGCGTAGTGCAGAACTCACACAACAAAAAGAAGTTAAGATTCCTATTCAGCAGGCTAGGATGCTAAACCTAGCACTTGCTGAAATCATGGATAAAATGAATAGAGACTGGGAATCGCTGTATCACGAGCTTAAACAGTCTGCAAACCCAGATGTTATTACCGTTGAACTAGACGGTGGAGGCTTTAGCGACTCGAAATAAAAAGATAAATATATGCGTATATTATTGAGGATACGCATTATGAGTCGTCCAAAGCCAAAAGTACTATTAGAGCATATAAACAAGAAAACTTATAAAGCAGAACAGATTTTAGAAGCAGAAGCAATCTGGGCTGTATTTTATAAGAACGAGCCTTTTAATTTAAAGAGCTTTAATAGTCTTACTAGCTATCCTGGACCTAAGTATAAAAAGGTAAGTTTTAGTAATCCAGGACACGCACACAATCTAGCAAAAAAGTTAAATTTAACATTTGGAACAGAAGACTTCCAAGTAGTTAAACTAACACAGGGCACTATTGTTAAATGATTTCAAAAACTGCCCTTACTAAGATCTTTCTCCAACAATGGGGCAAAAGCATCGACGATGCTAATGTTAAGATCTTTTCACGCAAATGGTGGCAATCAAATCGTGTAGGCAAAGACACTACATTTCGACTAAGTGAAGAAGGGTACGAGTTTTTAACTAACGAACTAGACCTCAAAGCATACGAAATTCCATTTACCGAAGCAATCGAACTAAGTCCGCAAACTATTGTATTTTTGGAAAGATATGTAGATTGCCCATATTTCTTAACCAACGAGTCTATTACTGTATTCTCCGAAAAAAAGAGTTTTGAACTGATGTTGTTTTCTGACGACATTCGTAAATTTGGACTAGTAAAAGCTATGAACGAACGCCAAAAAGAAATGGGCGAAACGGACGAAGAATAGCCAAAAAGTAGTTGACACACCTATCTAAATCGCATATAATACATACATACAGCGTTAATTCAACAACTGTTTTTCAACACACTTTAAGATAGGAAATAAAATGGCAGAAATTCTAAGTCGTACCGTAGGCCCTAAAGGCGCCAAAAAGTCTCTGCGTAAAGCATTTAAGAGCAAGCGTCCAATCTTTCTTTGGGGTCCTCCCGGTATTGGCAAATCTGACATCATTAAACAACTCGGTGACGAGCTTAGTGCTCATGTAATTGATGTCCGACTATCTCTGTGGGAACCAACTGATATTAAAGGTATCCCTTACTTCGATTCAAATGATGGTACTATGCGTTGGGCACCGCCTGCGGAACTGCCTAGCCCAGAAATGGCCTCTCAGCATAAGAACATTATTCTGTTTCTCGACGAAATGAACTCTGCGGCACCTAGCGTACAGGCTGCGGCATATCAGCTTATTTTAAACCGTCGAGTTGGCACTTACCACTTGCCAGACAATGTTAGTATTGTTGCGGCTGGTAATCGCGAAACTGACAAAGGCGTTACTTTCCGTATGCCTGCTCCGTTGGCAAACCGTTTCGTTCACTTGGAAATGCAAGTTGACTGGGACGACTACTTTGAGTGGGCTGTTGAAAACAACATTCACAAGGATGTAGTTGGTTTCCTTTCTTTTAGCAAGAAGGATCTTTACGACTTCGATCCTAAGAGTTCAAGCCGTGCGTTTGCAACGCCTCGTTCTTGGTCATTTGTTAGCGAACTTCTAACTGACGACGATGTTGACACTGACACCTTAACTGACCTAGTTTGCGGATCTGTCGGCGAAGGCCTTGCTGTTAAGTTTATGGCACACCGCAAGGTTGCTAGTAAGATGCCTAACCCAACTGACATCTTGCAAGGTAAAGTTAAGAAGATGGATTCGAAAGAAATTTCTGCCATGTACTCGTTGACTATTAGCCTGTGCTACGAACTCAAAGATTCCTGCGACAAGAAAGCCAAAGATTGGAACGATCAAGTTAACAACTTCTTCCAATTTATGATGGACAATTTTGAAACTGAGCTAGTTATTATGGGTACTAAGGTTGCACTTAGCCAGTACAAACTGCCGTTGGATCCAGACGAAATCAAGTGTTTCGACGACTTCCATGCTAAGTTTGGTAAGTACATTGCACAAGCTACTGAAAAGTAATTTGGTGCTGTAAGTATTGACAGGACCTACGGGTCCTGTTATACTATATACATATTGAAATTTAAGGAATATAAATGGCACACGCAGATCCAGTCATTGATAAAATTATTGTAGCACGAGTTGGCTTGCTGTTGCGACATCCGTTTTTCGGCAATATGGCAACCCGTTTGCAAATTAAAGAAGCTGAAGAATGGTGCGGTACTGCCGCTACTGACGGTCGTGCTATCTACTTTAATCGTGAATTCTTTAACAAGATGACGATTAAACAAATTGAATTCGTTATTGCACACGAGATCATGCATAATGTGTTCGACCACATGACCCGCCGTGAAGGCCGTGATCCTAAAATCTTTAACATTGCTTGTGACTATGCTGTTAACGGTCAATTAGTTCGAGACAAAATTGGAGACCACAATGTCCCTGACATTAAAATCTTCCACGATCAAAAGCACTACGGTAAAAGTGCAGAACAAATCTACGACGAGATTTTTGACGAAATGGATGAGCAAGAGCTCAACGCTCTCGGACAACTGCTAGACGAGCATGTGGACTGGGGCGACAAGGATCAAAACGGCAATCGCCCATCCTACTCTAAAGAAGAACTTAAACAAATTCGAGACGAGATGCGTGATGCTGTCATGCAAGCGGCACAAGCGGCAGGTGCAGGTAATGTGCCAGCTAGCATTGCTCGTATGATCAAAGAACTTACTGAGCCTAAGATGAACTGGCGTGATATTTTGCGTCAGCAAATCCAAAGTACTATCCGCGATGACTATACATTTATGCGTCCTAACCGTAAAGGCTGGCACATGAATGCTGTCTTGCCTGGCACTAACTTTAAAGAAACTATTGACATCTGCGTTGCTATTGACATGTCTGGTTCTATTGGAGACGAGCAAGCAAAAGATTTCTTGACAGAAATTAAAGGCATTATGCAAGAATACCAAGACTTTAAAATCAAAGTCTGGTGTTTTGATACTAAAGTTTACAACGAACAAGACTTCGACGGCTACTCAATGGACGAGTTTGACTCATACGAAGTAATGGGCGGTGGCGGAACTGAGTTCGACGCTAACTGGAACTACATGAAAGAAAACGATATCCAGCCTAAGAAGTTTATCATGTTCACAGACGGTTATCCATGGGGTAGCTGGGGCGATGAAAACTACTGCGATACAGTATTCATTATTCACGGTAACAACACCATTGTTCCACCGTTTGGCGAGTACGCATACTACGAAGAAGTTAAGGCTACAGCGTAATATGGCATTAAAGAACGGCAAACCGAACCCACTAAATTACTTTGATATACGGAGGGTAGAGTTTGCCGCTCCGCATTTCAAATACACATCTATAGACAAGTACAATCCAACACTTGTTAAAAATTTAGATACTTGGATTAAAAATAACCTAAATAATCGTTATTATATTGGGCAGGGTCTAGGCTTAGATCACACTAACACAATCGTATATACTACTAGAATTGGGTTCGAGTCTGAAAAAGAACTCAGTTTCTTCACGATTGCCTGCCCTCTACTTCAAACGAGATAAATTATATACACACTTAATGTAAGGAGATACCATGACCGAAAAAGTGGATAATAAAGTCGAGCAAGCGCCACAAGCAGAAACTGCGGCCGCTACTGAACTTAATATCAGCGACCTAAATGCAATGAAAACTATCATTGATATTGCAAGTGCAAGAGGCGCATTTAAACCAAACGAAATGATGGCCGTTGGCCAAACATACGCAAAGCTAACTGCATTTTTAGATGCGGTAGCAAAACAAGCAGAGGGAGCTAAACAAAATGGCTGAACTTAAACACATTGGCAGAATTAAGGCAACAGGCAAGAAATGCCTTGTTGCTTATCGCACATTGCCTGGCGATGCATATAGTTGTCTAATTGTTCCTACAGAGAACTTATCCGATAGCTACCACGATGCTGTTATCAACTTAGTTGAGAGCAATGCTGGCCAAAGCTCTTACGAATTTGCAGAAGCAATGGCTCGTAGTATTTTCCCAGACGGTAGTACTATCCTTGCGGCATTGCATACGCAAGGACGATTAGTTAAGGTTGGTACAGACCAAGTTGAAATGACTCCTACTCCAGGTGTGTCTATTCTTCTTTCTGAACTTAATCAAATTATTGCCGAACAACGAGGAATTCCAGTTGACGGTTTGTCTATCAAATCCGAAACTCCAAAAGTTGAAACTAGTGAAATTGCAACTGTTAACGAAGTTGACAATAGTGCGGCAAAGACTTCGTCTGAAACAGTTAACGAAACTGCAACTACAGAAGTTCCTAAGTTTTCTTCAGCAGACGACGAAGCAAAATACTATCGTAGCCAAGCAGACCGTCTAGCTAAAGAAGCCGCGGCAATGCGCCGTAAAGCTGAGGAGTTGGTTCCTACCAAAAAAACTAAATGACAGATTCGGGAAGACCACTTCCCAAAGAAGTCATTGAATGTTGGCCAGAAGTGTTCGGAGAGGTAAAACTTAATGTGCTACCCCTCAGGTATCTCCACGCAGTTCTGGTTAACTTTAAAGATGGTAGGTCTTGGGAAATAAAAGTTACTAGTAAGACCAAAAAAGAAGGTTGGGACACTTTTGAAAGAAGTTTATCCGAACTTTGCAGGACTTATGAAGAAAGAATCGACAATATAGATTTTAAACTCGATACAGAAAGAGTTAAAAAAGATATTGAAAAATCAACCCAAAAATTTTTAAAGAAAAAAACAATATGAATGTTAGACTCATTTCCTATTCACAACCAACTGAAGAATTTGCAACACTGGGTGTCGACGATGCGCAGGAACTCATTGCGTATTGCGCCCGTGTGTCCAACCCAAGCAACCAGTTTAACACTGAAACATCAGAAAAGCTCATCAAGTACCTTGTCAAACATGCACACTGGTCACCACTCGAAATGGTCTCAGCCTGCGTTGAAATTGAAACAACCAGAGACATTGCAAGACAAATCCTGCGACACAGAAGTTTTAGCTTCCAAGAGTTTAGCCAACGCTACGCTGATCCAACGAAAGATTTGGACTTTGTATTGCGAGAAGCTAGACTTCAGGACACCAAGAATAGACAGAACAGCATAGAAACAGAAGACCCTGCATTGTCTGCCTGGTGGGACGCACAACAAAAATTTGTCATTGACAATGTTAAGCGTATCTATGCCGAAGCTATTGAACGAGGCATTGCTAAAGAACAAGCTCGCGCTATTCTTCCAGAAGGAAATACTGTAAGCCGTTTATATATGAACGGTACATTGCGTAGCTGGGTTCATTTTATTGAATTGCGTAGTGGTAATGGTACCCAGAAGGAACATCAAATTGTTGCCTTAGCGTGTGCTAAAGCAATTGCCGCTATTTTTCCCATGGCTTCGGAGCTAATTGATACTGCTCATTAAGCCAGTTAAAATCATTAATCTTTAAAAGTGCCTCTTTATTAGAGGCATTTTTGCGGCCGTAGTCGCCGCCGGCGAGTGCGCCAGAAATGGTTATTTCGTCACCGAGTGACACCCAAGCACCGTATCGCATACCAGATTCTAAATCATCCTTTTGTGCAAGTTTACAACATTCCCTAAATGCACTTCTCCAACTAGTAAACGGATCTGTATTAAATGCTGTAATGTTACTCACTTCATCCATTGCTTTAAACTTATCGCTAATACCTAAAGTCATATCAAGCGAACTGGTATCCATATTCAAAGTTAACTGCTTAGGCAATAACTTTACACCACCGTATCCGTAGGTAAGACCGTTAACTGGATTTTGGCTGCGCCATACATGTACTACATCTAGATCATATTTGCTAACTTTATGGTCAAAGTTAAATGTATTAAGTATTTCAGCATCACCGTCGACTACCCAGAACATGTTAGTCAACGACTTCTTAGCCGCCTCAACATGAGCATTGTGTATTCCTTTAACACCGTGTACTCTTCTAGCAAAGGGAAATCTACTCTTAAGAATAGAGTAGTTTGCATCTGCGTTGGGTTCGTTATAGCTTATAAAAATAATATCGTACATTATGCTCTTCTAATTACTCGAGGTGTGTTTTGATATACTCGTTTAAAAAATTTAGATCCGGCAGGGTCTAAATTTGCAATTTCAAGATTGCACTTTGACCTAAGCTCTTTTCCAAAAAAGTTAATCTGTGCAGTCTTAACTTCTGGGTCAGCATCTTGGTGGTGTTCTTCCCAATGCTTTGTTAGCCAGTCAAAGTCCCTAACATTAGCGTAATCCCAATCCGTAAGGTTTGTCATATAACAGCCTTCTCTAGCACCAAGGATTGACCAGATTCCGTTTTCTACATCTGCTCCGACGCTAGACCAAATAATAAGCCTGTCATAATTTTGCCACCAGATCCTTGATAAGTCGTTAACTTTAGCACCTTGGTCTAATGACATTTTTACGCCTTCACGAAACCCTGCTCGCCATGCTTGGAATGGACTTGCGTTAGTGTAGCTAGTGCTATAATTATCGTTAAATTGATAGTATCTGTTATCAAAACAAAATTCAACTTTTCCTTTAACATCGTCTGGGTCTGAGTTTTCATGAGTACGCATTTCATTTACAAACTTCTTTGTCCAGAGTTTTAACCCGCCGTTGCCATACATTAGTCCGTTGACATAGACTCGACCGCACCAACTAAAAACATTATCTTTAGTTAGTTTAAGTTCATCTAAGTCAATTTCAACTTTTAAAAACTCAGGATCTACAATGTTATCTGCGTCAACCGTAACAAAATACTCTGTATCACTTAACGCGGCACAGGCTTTATGTGCGGCATCACTTCCTTTTACACCGTGTACTCGTTTTGCCCAAGGTGCTTTTGTTAACAAGTCTGCGTAATTCTTTTCCGCATTAGGCTCGTCGTAACTTAAAAATATAATATCTTGTTCTACTATTTTAATTTTAGTCATATACTTTTCTTATTCCATAGGACTTTAAATACTTCCTAGTAACTACTGCTAGAGATTTTATATCTTCTTCCGCAGTAGTTTCAAAACTATAAGTGGACTGTTTGTCAATGTTTTCTAAGTGAATTGTTCTAATAAGTTTCGAATAGTTATCAGCATCAACAATGTAAAAAATAGCAGGATCTTTTACAGTAGATATAAAAGACCAGTGCTTGTTTTTCTCATTCCATTCAACAATAAAATCTTGTTCAGATGCCTGCTCGGATATTGCTTCAAATACTGCAACTACAGGAGTAAGGTTAACTTCTGGTACATCTTTTTCAAGACGGTTGTTTATAACTTTGTATTTGTTATAAGAATCTTCACCACTTAAAAACTTTTCTGCAACAACTTTTTCAATCTCAATAAAAGAGCCGCTGTCTGGCAATTCGTTCGTTATGCCTGCTACCATTCCGTTTTGCGGCCAATACTTGGCATAAAATTTTTGTTCAACTTCTTGTTTCTTACGAGCCATGTGCTAACTCCTCTAATTTTAAAATAGTAGAAGGTTTGAGAAACTGTTTATCTACATAATGAAACAACGGAGGTTGTTTAATATTACCAACTACTAAATTTCCTTTAGATGTTATGTTATGATGTACTGCTTCTTTCCAATCGGTAGGTGGGTTAGGCCAACCCTGAATCATCGGCTTCATGTGTACAAACTCAAACGGGCTACATACATCATACACTTGATCTTCTATGGCCATAATTTTAATAGTTAATGCAGATGCTAAATCCATACTAGGAATATCTTGTCGTAGTGCAGGCAAAAAGTTTCTGTACATCTGGTGCCAATTTCTAATAACAAACTTTAGTGTGTTGTAAAACTCAAGACTTAAATCTCGCTTTTTAAAATAGTGTAGTGCAAAGTAAGGGTTTGATAAGTTGTTACGAATAAAGTCTCTTCGATGTACAGTATCAACAACTGTTTCTAGTTTATAATTTTTAATTCTAGAACAAAAGTGCAAGTCAAACTTATCAGCATATTCCCACCAGTAACTAATATCTTCAGTTAGGAGCATGTCTGCATCTAATACGATTGTCTCGTCGTATGGGCTTACATGGAATAACTTCCATCTAGATTCTGTTTCAAATCTTGTTTTTTCTCCAGCATTAGTTAAAGGTATAATGCTGTCAAATATTTGATTATAGTGTGTAGGCACAGCATCATCAGTAACTAAAGAAACAGATTTTACTGTTTGCTGACTATATCTTATAGACAATGCTAGTGCGTATGCTTGCTCTAAATAGTTAATGTTGTTTGCGTTTCTAGCAAATATTAGAAAACCTTTAGACATTCTGTTCTCCTAACACACGCAACAAACTAAGTTTATTCATAACATGAACATCAATACCTTCAGTCTTTACAGCAGTAAACTCTGTTTGATTCTTTTCTTTTTGCAGTAAAAATTGCATTGCGCCTTTGGAAGCATTTATTAGAATGTCTTTATCTGTGATATAGGTCATTGTGCCTGGCAACTCTACTGCAAAGTCACCAGCTGTACTGTCATTCATTATGTGAATTGCAATACTAAATGCATAATCGTTTCTGAACACTGGAGAATTAATATTGTACAGATTCTTATAATAAGGCCAATTTATTTTTATGTATTCAATCAAGTTAAAAAAACTTTCCATAACTTGATTTTTTTTAAAAATAAAAGTAGTAGCCCAATAAAACGGAATACTATAAGGACTAATGCGCTGGAACTCTGTCTTGCTTCGCCAATCTGCTAGCGGCATGCTATGCTGATAAATTTGTAAGTCGTGATCTAATGATAGCGCAGGTAATAGTGTTGCAGAGTTAATGATATAATCAGTATCTATTACTAGAGTTTTGTCATAAGGTGTTAAATTATATGCAGAGCTTCTTGAAAAGTTTTTCCAATCAATCTTTTGATAAGCAACTGTTCCGTCGTTGATTGTTTTCTGCCAGCACTGATCTGCTTTAGGAATCTCTATTACACATTCAAACACACCCGGAGTTACTTGTCCAGGTTCATCAGTTACAAGAGACACTGGAATCTTTAGGTACTCTTTTATTCTACTGGCGGCTATCTCTGCCATCTTAATATAATTAACTAAAGAATTGTTCTGTGCAAACAGTAACGAACCGACTGTCATAACTTTACTATAGCCTCAACTTGTCTTTTAGCTTTTAAGTCGTTATACTTCAAATAGTATGCGTTAGTCGCCTCAAAGTATATAGAAACAATGTTGTTAAAAAACTCTGTTAAGTCTGGGATCATGACCGGCATATTATTTTCGTCAATAAAAATAATGTCTGCTGTATGACCTAAGTCTACCAATGACTTGGTAAAGTTTATTAAGTCTTTCGATACTTTAAATGTTCCGCCGTTAACATAATAAACCATTTTTTGGTTAAATTCTTCCAATATAACGCGGCGTTGGTTGGATAGCGTTGCCATATAATTAGCAACTTCAAATGCTTTTTGTATTTTTTCGTCCATGAGATAAACCTAATAATAGTAGAAGTATATACTATTTTAGTTATCTAGTCAAGAGATCAGGACTTAAAAGTCCTGATATTGGATTAAGCCCAAGAAGTTGAACTTGTTGGCGGTGCCGATAACGAAACTTGTCCAGATCCGCTAGGTCTAAAGCACTTAATATAACTGCGAATTAAACCAGTGACGTTTTCGTCAATACCAAATGGTGGATTAGATGTTGCAGTATCTGCTAGTTGAATTCTAAACTCTAGCTCATTTTTATTTGAGTTTGTAAATCTTGCCCAGAGGAAGTAGTCATTAACAGAATATGCACTAGAACCAGGTGCTGCCTTGTTATAAACAATCCTAGTAGTAGTGTTCATATAATGAAAACCAGCATTTGGGGTAATAATCGAAGTGCTAGATGCATCAGATGTAGTAACTTGGTATGCTCCAAACTTAATTGTATTCATGTCAGAGAACATTTGTGACCATGTCCAGTCTTTAGAGTTAACTGTTCCCGAATTACCACCCGATAATGTCATTGCAAATCTAATTTCGCCGCCAGCATTAAAGAAATATCTTGCGGCATCGTAGCTTGCAAAGGTTACATTAACATAATGACTAATGTCGCCGTTCCACGCTGTGCTTCGTTCAACATACGGAATTAGATCTTCTTCGGAACCTCTGTTAGCCGCACATGTTAAACGATTAGTTTCACATGCTGTTGCCATAGTCATGTAAGCTGAACGAACAGATTCCGAAACCTTAGTTGAAGTAGTAGGAGCGGTCAAAGACTCGCTTCCGCCTGTTTGGTGGTTTCTTGTTTTAAGAATGTCAGCTCTTAACTGTTCCCACTGTGTAACTGTAATAGTTTTAGTAGTATCAACCTGGCTACTTGTTACTGTTTGTCCGTATCCATAGTCGCCGTCATTAACAGTCGGCCCCAAGACTCGAGCAATTTTGGTTTGAATTGCATTAAAGTCTGTTGCTAAAATTAAAGTATTTTGTCCAGCCATCTTGATCCTCTTTTAACGAAATTTATTTATAATTAGAGGATCAAGCATTCGACAAGTTTGATACCTGTGTCATCATTTGACTCTAGAGCTACTGCAAATACATCATTTGCGTGTGGAACTGCGGCCATTGCTGTGCCGTCTGCGGCTGCAATCATACGCTGTCCCTTCTTAACTGCACCGGTTACTTTAACAGGAACACGGCCTTTTAGCGCAATATATGTACCGCCTTCTAGTCCACTATTCATCATGTAAGCTGGATTGGCAGAAACTGCACCAATTGCTCGATCACCCCACTTACATGCGGTAACTTCTTTCTCACCGCCTACTGTTACTACTGTTCCAACTTCGTAATCTGCATCAGCAAGGTACTTTTCTGCCAAGTCAGCATAGTTAGCTTGAGTTGCAATACCTTGGAATAATGTTGCATTTAAGTTACCGCTTGAATCACGAACTGCAATAGTATTAGCAGATCCTAACCCCGATACACTAACCGATGCACTTAGGTAATCCGATCCAACTTTTAGTGTGTCAGCTTGCGTTGCTGTACCATTAAATGTATAAGCATACACAGTCTTGTACTTGTATGTAGTAGATCCAATGTCGGATAAATTATTTGATCCTGGTAAAAGATCGTTACCAACTAACTTTAGGGGAGTTTTTGTTGCACTATTAACAGTTGTTTGAAAAACGATTGTATCGTTTAACATATTTTGAATAGTTGGATACTGTGCGCCATCGTTAAACACACGCAATCTTGGGTTTGCACCTACAGTATAGCCAACATCAGCAAAACTTACTAGTGTACTAAAGCTCGCGCTGTTTGACTTAACAAAATCGCTAGCACTAAAACCGCCTAAACGCTCAGAGTTACTAGTTGTTCCCCAGAATCTGTGGTTACTAGTTGTTTCTCCAACTCTAATTGCATCATCGGAGTAACATAAAGTAATACCTTGACGAACCGTTGAGAAGCCAGTGATAGCACTTGTTGACTCATCTAGGTCAAAGGCTGCATCAGTACTAATAATAAAGATAGTGTCGCCGTTAGTAACCGCTTCAATAATAGCATGAGTGTTACCAAGTGTATCAGTAACACTTCTAGATCTCATCTGTGTTGTATCAGAACCTTCAACACCTTGTGGGCCAATTAAGTCAAATGTTGTACCATTCCATGCAAATAACTGTCTATTGCCTGTATCCCACCAGAAATCGCCCACTGTCAAGCCTGCTGGAGCAGTATCACTTACTTCGGCGCCGCCTGTAGTGCGCCACTTTCCGCCGTTCGAACGGTCGTTATCAAAAAACTTTAACTTGCTGTTGCCGCTGTCAAACCAAAGCTGGCCTTTTACTGGGCGGGCTGGGGGAGAAGTGCTAGCAAAGTTTTCAAGCATGAAAACTAAATTTTCGTTTTGTACTTCACCGTAGCCGGCGTAGTTTTTACCAATCAGCTTAATATCAAGGGTACTGTCTATTGTACCGTCAGAAACTACTGCAATTTGCTGGTTAGATGTATTATTAATGGTATATGGCATCTCTTATTCCTTGTTCCCTAGTATTTATTCAAAAATTACACTATATTAGACGACTCATTACCGTCAAACGCCCATGCTCCTGACGAAACAATATACTGTTTTACATATCTTGTTGGGTCAGGTGTAACTGCGCTTGGGTCTAAGCAGTGAATTCTACAAACAGTTCCTTCTTGTCTTAAAGTAGTTGCGCCCGATACTACTGGGAAAATATCTGACACTATAAGACCGATCTGCTCGTCAGTTAGTCCTGTAACATCTAACACCATCCCAACTGGTAATGCTTTAGCTACTAGATCTAAATAGTCTACATTGACTGCATCAGTTCCGTCTGTAGGTGTTGCAACACTAGTAATTCGCTTGCTACTTACATCTACCGTGCCAGTTCCTTTTGGTGCTAGCACAATGTTACCGTTAGTTTCGATGACATTAGTAAAAGTAATCGAGTTTTCGTTAATTACTAAATTATCAACAGTTAAACTCTGTAGTGCTCCGATAGAAGATAAGCTAGGTGCGCTAGTTACAGTTGGAAGTGTTGTGTAATTTAATACTTCAATGTTGTTAATCTTAATTGATTTGCCGAATGGAATATTAATATTTTCAGAAATATCCCATGCATCATGGTCTAGGCTCCAAGCAATAGTTTTATCGCTTGCCCCTAACAATGTAATGCCGCCGCCGTCTGCATCTTCGTCGGTAGATACACCGCTAGCCAACACAATATTCTTATCTTCAACTGTGATATTCGTTGTAGATACAGTAGTAGTCGAACCGTTAATTGTTAAATTACCAGAAATAGTAACATCACCAGTGACATCTAGCGTTGTTTGGGGGTTATTATTATAAATGCCAACTCGTTCATTTTCTGCGTCAACATAGATGCTAGGTCTTAGAGTGCCGGCGGCATTTAAACTCCCTAGTTGAAAGTTTTGATTTCTTACATTTGAGTTTAGCTGATACTCTAATGTACCAAACTGGAACTCGACGTTACCACTCGGACCTAAGATTAACGGCTTTTGATTACTGATTGTAAGTGTGCCAAGTGTTACCGAGTCTTCAGTTGTTGACACAAAGTCTTCAACTGTCTTTGTTGTAACGCCGTCACTAGCTAATAGTGTATCTGCTTGTTCTACCGGAACTCTAAATTTATTTCCTGATAAGTTACTTGCATTAAAGCCAACTTTAATGTCTCCGGTGTATCCAGGAATTGTATTTGCAGGAGTAAACTCTTCATTACTGAAGATTCCTAATAGTACTTGTGCTACATACAAGAAAATAACAGTATGAAGTTGTTCACTAGCATCAACCACATCAACTACTTGAAATCCTGAATATGTTTGAGACGCTGAAAAAAGCGGCCCTACTAGTACTGTTGCGCTACCATCATTAAAGTACATCTGTTGATTAGTACTGTCGATCCAGATATCGCCTTGTCCAATAGCACTCGGTATACTTGCCGAAACTATTGTGCCGCCACTGACTTTAAATCCGCTGCCGTCATACACTTTTAATCTGTTTTCGCTAGTGTCAAACCAAAGTTGGCCAGCTACTGGGTTGTTTGGTTGACTAGTGTTAGCAAAGTTCTCTAGCAACTTAATTAAATTCTCATTAAAGAATTCACCGTAACTGCTAGCATTTTTACCGATCAGAGTAAGGTCTGTAGCTGTTTGATCAACAGTACCGTCTGTAATCTCAGTTAAAACTGATCCATCTGTTTTGTTTATTGTATAGCTCATTATATTGTACCAGTAAAGATAATGTAGTTGATTGTAGTATAAGGATTCATTGTATTAACCGGTTGTCCTAATCTACCGTCTGTATCGATACCACCACTGTTACGCAAACCAGAGCCTGTACTCGAGTTAGGCATACCTAATCCTGCATCTGCTTCTGGATCAGCAGGTGCACCTGGTAAACCAGCCGCATAGTACTGTGCAGAGTTTGTTCTCATATCGTGTTGGTGATCTGGCAAGTTTGTCAAATCTAAAATCGTTTGTTCGCTACCGCCCTTAGCACCTACAGTATCAGCAAGTGTGCTAGTTACGCTGTTTGCACTTCCTCCGCCTGCTGGAACACTAATAGTGATATTGTCCTTACTTGGAACAAATCTATTATTGTTCATGTCGTCGCGGCCTAAGGGGAATCGACCTCTTAAGTCAGGTAAAGCAAATGTTGCGGCACCTATTAGTAAGCTAGGAGTTTTGTATGTGTAACCAATAACACCAAACAATACTGGGTAATCGGATATTTTTAATTCACTACCGTCACATAACAAGTAACCAGTTGGCACTGTTAACCCAGCAAACGGAAATATTGCGCCTGCTGGCACTGACGGAATGTTTGAAATAAAAGTTTGTTTAGTAATGTACTTTAATCCGCCGCCGGTGCCCGGTCTGTACATTAAGAACTGATCGTTAAGTAACGAGTCAGTTGACGCAGTTTGTCCTGTAATTACATCCGGTGTGATTGTAGTTTGAAATGTTAGTATCCCAGTTTCACTTTCGCCATTAAACGAAACATCGCTACCTAACGAAGTGATTGCACCTCTAATTCTAAATTCTGTAGGATTAGCTAATTTGGCTGCGGCACCGCTAGTATCGCCCGAGAATGTTCCGTTAAAACTACCGTAGAACTCAGTTGAAAAGTCTGGATTACCTACAGAGTTAGCATATATGTTTCTAAACTTTCTAGTAGTTGAACCGATATCATATGACTCGCTACCGGAAGCTGTTCCCGGAATAATCACTGAGCCTGCTACTGGATCGCCGTTCCCGTCTAAGTTGTTAACAAGGACAGTTCCATAGAAAGTTGCATCATCGCCAAAGTTTGATTTTTTAGTAACACTTAGGCCGCCGTTTGTTCTAATACTTCCGTTACCTAATAAGGTTGAATCTGTACTACCTGTTACGATAACTTCATCTTCGACAGTCACGCTACCTGCAACATCTAATGTAGTTTCAGGGTTAGTATTGTTAGCACCAAGGCCAACCTTCGAATCAGCGTCAATATGAATTGCTGTAGTAATTGCACCGTTGTTGTTTAACTTAATGTCAATACTGTTTCCCGAAGTCTTGGAAAACAATACTGTCGAATTTGTTTCTGTACCAATATTAAAGTTTAGATCACTACCAATACTAATACCACCATTAGATCTAACATTAATTGCATAGTTAGTAGTACTTGTTTGATCGCTTCTTAAAAAATTACTAGCATTAACTGTTGTTCCGTTAACTACTAAAGCATCTGCTTGACTTGCCGTTCCCCACATTTTAGTCGGAGCTGAAGAACTTGTTGCATCAACTGTGCTTATGTTTAATCCTTGACCGATTGTAGTAAAACCTGCTACAGTTGACTTAGGTGTAAACGCAGCCTTGCTAATAATTGCAATTCTATAGTCTTCTGAGTAGAAAGTAACAACATTATGACTGACGTTGTTAGTGTCAATAATTGATTCAATTGTTGGGCCTGTCTTTAAACCTGCGCTAAACTGTGGACCAACTAATAACCAAGTAGATCCGGAGAACACATACAACTGTTGATTAGTTGTATCTACCCACAAGTCACCCTTAATGCTATTTGCTACTAAAGGTGCAGTTGTTGCCTTCTTAACACTACCTGCCGCAGTCCATGTTGTGCCATCAAAAACTTTTAGCAAATTAACGCCTGCACTATTGTCGTACCACAATTGGCCTTGGACTGGATTGTCAGGAGCACTATTCTTAGCAAAATTTTCTAGCAAGTGCAAGAAGTTTTCTGCCATAATTGGAGCGTAACCTGCATAGTTCTTGCCTACAAAAGTAAGACTTGTTTCTGTATTAAGTGTTTGATCTTCTACTGTTAAACTTGGCTTTGCAGGATTAGTAGTTTCAGTAAATTTAACTTGATATGCCATTTATTAAACTCCTGCTAGACCAGTTAAGCTCTGAATACGAACAGTATAGTCAATTTGAATTAAGCGATTCAAAGATTTTTGTACAGGGTGAAAGATAACATGTGTTAATAATAAACTATTACCCGAGGTACTGTAACTCTTTAGACCTAGCTCGTCAAATACATAAGAGCTATTGTTGTTGTTAGTGTTATCAAACGCATTCTGGCCGCTGGGTTCACCGTAATCTAATAAACAAGTAACAAAAATATCTGTATAATTTGTTCCTGTAACATGTCGAGTTTCGATAAAGTTCCTAGTAGGATCGACGTTATTGGTACTTCTGTCATCAACTACTTTACTATAAGTTTGGTTATATAAACTAGCATTTGATCCTGAACTGTTTGGAGTAAGGTATGTAATAATGCCAGTTGGATCTACTGCTGTTCCGCCGTTACCAAACGCCATTTCATACACAAAACCTTCGCCACTATTTGCAAGGCTTTTTGCAAGGGCAATGCTCATGTTTTCATAATGAATGGCGTTACGCTTATCAATAAAAACTTCTTTAGATTCGGGGTCGTGAATCTTAATGTGCCCTTCAATATGTACGCCTGTTGTATCTTTACTCTGCATAGTAATCTCTCTTTATTCAGTATTTATCAGAATCTATAAAGTGCTAGTTTTATAGCTATAGCCGCTCTTATTATATTTATCCGGTGGTTAAACCGCTATAAATATCTAGATGAATATACACTC
>JACCDO011973770.1_pt1 | contig 33882 bp, 34 predicted proteins | sample 7446101 | NCBI WGS metagenome assembly JACCDO01 (sample SAMN15323440, study PRJNA562643) | freshwater metagenome | isolation source: river surface water | place: USA:Blue River Watershed | collected 2017-08-16 | reverse complement strand
TTAATTAATAATGATTATAGATTAAAATATGGAATATATATTATTAAAAGAGGAGATTTATTAAACACAAATATATATAAAATTGGTAAAACTGAAAATTCTCTATTAAAAAGATATAACTTATATACAGAAATAAATACAAAAATATTATATTTTATACCTTCTAGACATGTTAAGAATATTGAACAAATTATTATTCAAGAATTAAAAAATAATGAAAATATTATTTGGAGATATGATTTAGGATTAGAATATTTTGAATGTTCAGATTATATATTAATAATTAATATAATATTAAAAGTTATTAATACTTTTAAAGTTGAACATCCATTTAATATTGATAATTTAATTAATTTTTGCAATAATAATCATAAACCAACTATTAATCATAATAAAAAATTTAATAATACACATATTAATGCTAATATAATTAATAATGATAATAATATAAATGATAATGTGAATGATAATTTTAATGATAATAATAATGATAATTATAATGATAATGATAATAATAATGATAATGATAATAATAATGATAATTATAATGATAATTATAATGATAATGATAATAATAATGATAATGATAATAATAATGATAATGATAATGATAATGATAATGATAATGATAATGATAATGATTTAAAATTATATACGTGTGAAAGATGTGGATATAATACAAAACGCACCGACATGTTAGTTAGACATTTACAAAGAAAAAATATATGTAATCCAATTTTAATTGATATTTCTAATAATATTTTATTAGATAAATTAAAAAAACCTTTGAATTTTGAAAATGTATTTAAATGTAATATTTGTCATTTAGATTTTAATAGTCGTGCTACTAAATATAGACATCAAAAAAAATGTAATTTAAATAGTATAAATAATTTTAATAATCAAAATGAATTAGCAAATATAAATTTATTAAAAAAGGAAATTGACTTATTAAAAGCCAAACTATATATTAGAGATTTAGAAAATAAATTAAATACTAATTTATTTAGTATGTAAATAATTAAAAAATATTAATATAAAAAGTATAATTTATATTACTATATTTAATATGAAAGTTGCTTTAATTACTGGTATTAATGGACAAGATGGGTCTTATTTAGCAGAATTATTATTAGAAAAAGAATATATTGTATGGGGTATTATTCGTCGTGCATCAACTTTTAATACAAAGCGTATTGACCATTTAAAAAACAATAATAATCTTAAACTTCGTTATGCAGATTTAACAGATAGTTCCTCTTTAATGAACATCCTATACGAAATTAAACATAATTATACTCAAATGACACGTTTAGAAGTTTATAATTTAGCCGCAATGTCGCATGTTAAAGTATCTTTTGAAATGCCGGAATATACAGGAGATGTTGATGCTATCGGTGTTTTACGATTACTAGAAGCTATTAGAAATACGGGGTTAATTGAAATTACTCGATTCTATCAAGCTTCTACATCTGAATTATATGGTCTTGTCCAGGAAAAAATACAATCCGAAACTACTCCTTTTTATCCTCGCTCTCCATATGGTGTTGCTAAATTATATGGGTATTGGATTACTAAAAATTATCGTGAAGCTTATGGTATGTTTGCATGTAATGGTATTCTTTTTAATCATGAAAGTCCTCGACGCGGTGAAACATTTGTTACACGTAAAATTACTCTCGAATTAGGCAAAATTGTTCGTGGTGAAACTGATAAACTTGTTTTAGGTAATTTAGACTCTTTACGCGATTGGGGACACGCAAAAGATTATGTTTATGGTATGTGGTTAATTTTACAGCACGATAATCCTGACGACTTCGTATTATCAACCGGTGAATATCATTCTGTTAGAGAATTTGTTGAAAAATCTTTTGCTCTAAAAGGTTTTAATATTAAATGGAAGGGATTCGGTGTAAATGAAATTGGTTATGATGATAATACCGGTAAAGAATTAATTTTCATATCTGAAAAATATTTTAGACCAGCTGAAGTTGATGAATTACTCGGTAATTCATTTAAAGCTCGTTCAATACTTGGATGGACAACCTCATATTCATTTGATGATTTAGTTAAAGAAATGGTTGATAATGATTCGAATTGATTATATTTTTTTTTGTTTTGGTGATTTCTTTTTTTGTATTTTTATTGATTTTATCTTTTTAATTCTACCTCCGTTAATATTAATGGGATTTTTATCTATTTTTAATTTCATTAAATATTCTTCTAATTCTTTATTTTTATTATTTATATTTTTAATTTCATTATTAATTCTATTTATATAATTTTCTATTAATTCTTTATTATTTTTAGTTTGACTTGTATTATTATTTTCTAATAGTTTTGGTTCTTCTAATGGTTTTAGAATTGATAAATTATTATTTGAGTTTGTTTGTATTGATAAATTATTATCTGATAATTTTTTAATTAAATCAATATCATTTTTATTAAATGACTTTGAACTAGATGGAATTCCCTGTAAAATATAACTTAATATAACTTCATTGTTATTCAATTCAAAAGGTGATATTTTATATTTACCATTAGTATTTGTAATTCCTATGTCTGATAATTTTCCTAAATTAAATTTATTCAAATTATTATTTACATAATTTATTCTTTCAGTTATATTTATATCTGGATTTATATTATAATTTTGTATTAAATTGGTAAATATTTTATATTTATTTCCAGGAATACCTGCACCTACCAAAATATTATCATTTTTATTCATTTATAATAAAATGATATTATTTATTTATTTTCTACGTCTTTCTTGACTTTTACGTTTTTCTTGTGAATTACGTTTTTGACATGGAGTTCCTTGTTTTTCTTGACCACCTTTTTGTTGGCTTCTACGTCTTTCTTGAGAACGGCGTTTTTCTTGATTTCTTTGACCACCTTTTTGTTGGCTTCTACGTCTTTCTTGAGAACGACGTTTTCTTTGACCACCGACTAATTGAACATTTGCAGAAGTAGCAATAGTTTGAATTTTATTCTCTAAATCTTGAGTTTTTAATGATAATTCATTTTTTAAATCTGATACTAATTGTTTTGCATTTTGTAATTCTTGTTGGATTGAATTATCAACTGATTGTAATACAGGTTGTTCGAATGATTGTTCTAATGGTTGTTCAAATGGTTGTTCTAATTGTTGTTCGAAAGGTGTTTGAACTAATGATGGTTGAACGAATGATTGTGTATTTAATAATTCGTTAGCTTTATTTGATGCATAATTCCAATTTTCATTTATTTTAGAAATTTCATCATTTGTAAATGATTGATTATTTTTAATTTTATTTAATAATTTATTACCATCACCGAATACATTTAAAACTTCAGTCTTTTTATCATCAGTCATTTTCCCTACTAAATCAAATAATTTATTATATGTAGTTCTTTGGATGTTTTGTTGTTCTTTAGTTCTTTCTCTTTCAGTCGCTAAATAAGTTTTTGACCACCCTGCTACTTGTTTTTGACTATTCATTATATAATATAATATTCTAAAATAAATTTGATTATTCTAAAACAATAGTTTATTTAATAACAAAATTAAAAATGGATTGTTTAATTATTTTACGAGATTGGTTAAAAACACCAGGTGCTCATATAGTTAAGTCATCTATTACGCCTGATTTATTAAAGGAATTAAATTCAATATATGACTATAATACTTTAAATATTTGGTATAATAATGTTCGTAAATTCTTAATAAATCAAATTCAGAAATATGGTAAAATAAAAAAATATAATTTACAATATTTCAAATACTTCTATACCGGTAATAAAAAAATAGATTTTCAAAATATGAAAAATTATAATAATACTTATATTTCTGTATATGAAGTTTGTAATTTCTGTTTAAAATTAAAACATGCTAATAATGAAATTATTAATTACGTTAATAATATTTATAATACAATTTTAATATTAAATAATAATTATATATTTACTAAAAATAGATATGATTTATTTCATAGAATGAATCAACTTGGGGTCGATAATGATATTATTAAATACACTATTTTACCATATGTATAACCTATTTTTATTTTAATTATGGTTAAATACACTATTTTACCATATGTATAACCTATTTTATTTTAATTATAAAAATATTATTAGGTTATAATTTTATTATATATTTAAAATCTAATTATAATTAACTGATATGTTAAGATATATAAATGAATATATTTATAAAAAATTATATGTAAATAATTATAAATTATATTTACCAATTAAACCTAGAGAAACTGAATGTTGTGGATGTGGATGTTATGATTGTATTTGGATACAATATTATGAAAAAAGAAGATTACATGATATATATTTTAAACCATTATCTACGCATTGATTTATCTAATTTTTCAATTAAATCTGGATCACGAATTTCCATAGTTTTTAATAATAAATTAATATGTTCATTATTTAAATGAATTCGTTCGTTATTAAAAGCATATGTTGCATCTCGCATATTATATTTATACATAATGGTTACGCCACCAGGATGCACTTTTAAATAATATGTGCAATCATACCATTTACCATTAATTTTCAAGTAGACTTTGCTATAATCCATATAAAAGTAAAATATATTTTTATTATTTTTTATTTCTAAAAAAATAAAAATTTGATACTATAATATAAATATAAACATTAAATAATAAAAATGACATTATTATCATTTCAAAATGGTATTTTAGATTTAGAATTAAATCTATTTATTGAAAAATCAATTGATAAACCGAATTTTAATTTAAATTATAATAAATCATTAATTGATTTAGATTATCAAGATTCAATTGAAAAAAAACTGTTTTATAATAATTTAGGTATTGAACAAGGTAATAAATTAATTAACTATCTTTCAAATACAATATATGGAAATAAGCCTGATAAATTATGTATATTTTATGGTAGTGGTGGTAATGGTAAAACATTATTAAAACATGCAATTTATAATACATTTGAAAATATGTCGTTTAATTCAAATATAAATCCGATATTAGGAGATAATTTATATATGAAAATGACACATAATTTAGTAGATGATATAAAAAATAAAAAATTGATGTTTATTCCAGAAATTTTAAATCAGGATAGAATAAATGGAAATGCAATAAAAAATTTATGTTGTAATGACGAAATATTAATAAATATTAACAATCATGTATTAAATATTAAATGTAATTCATTATTAATTATGGAAAGTAATAAAAAATTAGATATAAATAATGAAGATGTAGGTTTATTAAATAGAATAGAATATTTTGAATTTACAACGAGATATGTTAATAAAATAATTAATGATTGTAATGAAAATGAATTACCAATTGATAATGGAATAATAAATGAAATAAATACAGATAAATTTAAGTTAAATTTAATAAGTTTAATAATAAATTTAAATTAAATAAATAATATAATTTTATTTTGATTTAGATAAAGCATTATGATTAATAACAACTAATAAACGTTCTTTTATATTAGGTATTTTAAATATATCATAAACTATTTTATTATTTAAAGCAAACTTATCAAAATAATCAAAATCAAAGTTAAATGGTAATAAAACAACATAGAACTTAAATGCATTTTTAGTATATAAATCTAAAATAACATCTTCTAAATAAAAAGGTGTCGATAAATTATCATTAATACATAATCGTAAAGATTGAACTTTTTTATAACTAGGACCACCCCATGGAAAATCCGAAAATATAATATCTTGTTTTAATTTTAAATCATCCTTTAAAATACAATAATTATCATTGTAATAACGAAATGTTGATTTAACATCTGTATATTTACGATAAATATTAATATTATTTTTAATAAAATTTAATCGTTCATCATCAATTTCAACTATATTAATTTTTTTAAAATAATATTGAAATAAATATGTTAAACCTCCAAAACCACTATTTGTTTCAGTTAAAACCATATCAGATAATTTTAAATTATATTTTGTTAATAAATGTTCTTTTAACCAATTAATGAAACTTAATAATAATTTTATTTGATTTCGTCCAGCCATTTCATAATTTACATCATTTGTAGGTAATTGTAATAAAGATGATAGTTTTTTTTTAATATTTAAATCTAATTGTTTAGGAATAAAGTAATTATTATTCATTATTATAATAGTTTATTTTATTTATTTAATAATTTAACTTTATTTAATTATAAAAAATTTACATTTAGTTACTAATTTTTTAAAATACTTATTTTTTACCTAGTTTATAACCTATTTTAATTAAATATTTTTTATATTATATATAAATTTAAATAAATTTGATTATATTTATTTTTAATCTATTAATTAATAGAATTAGATGAACAAAGCTAAAATTGCTTTATATTCATATGCATTTTCAATTTTGATTATTATAATCCACGGTGTCGCGTCCCATATTTACTCAAAGCATTGTGCAGCGGTGTCCTTTTTCGGTTATTTCGATACAGTATTAAAAATAGGTAGTCCATCATGTCAAACAATATTATATATTGTCAATAAATCACATGAGTTTTATGCTATGTTGGTATTATCAGTAGTAAGTGCGTTATCTTCTACTGTATATTTAATACATGAATATATTTTAAATAAAATGGAAGTTAATAAGATTGAAAGTAGTCCGATAGACTTAACAAATATAAAAAACATGCAAGGAATGAATGAAATTAAATTACAAGAAATTATAAATTCATATTATAGCAATCTAAATAATAAAGAAACACATAAAGCTTTGTAAAAATCAACTAGATTATTAATTTAATCTTAGATACATATACATTTGAAATTTGACAGAAATAAGATAAATTAAATCTAATTCAATCATTTTTTTTTATTTAAAGTTTATTTATTTATTTTATTATATATAATGTTTAATTCACAATATTTACAAGATAAATTTTTAGAAGAAAACGTCTTTAAAGGATTTAAAAATGGTTTCTTTTTTGATGTCGGTGCGCATGATGGTTTAAATATAAATAATACATTATATTTTGAAAAATATAATAATTGGACTGGTGTAAATATTGAACCAATGAAAAATATTTATGATAGATTAGTTATTAATCGCCCAAATTGTATTAATTTAAATATTGCTATTTCAAATAATGATGGTAATGCTGAATTTATATATAATACCGGTTATACTGAAATGTTATCAGGTTTAAAAGATACATATGACCAAAGACATTTTAATCGTTTAAATAATGAAAATCTTCAGTTTGGTTCTAAAACAGATACTATAAATGTTATTACTAATAAAATGGAAACTATTTGTAATAATCATAATATTGAACACATTCATTATTTATCTATTGATGTAGAAGGTGCCGAATTTGAAGTTATAAAATCTATTAATTTTGATAAAGTATTTATTGATGTAATTGAATTTGAAAATAATTATCCAGATAATAGTAAAGAAATTATTGAATATTTATTAAATAAAAATTACAAATTATTATTGTATAGTCATGATATTTTTATGATTCATAATAATTCTCAATTTATAAAGAATTTATAATTTTTTTATATTTTTTTATTATATAGAATATAATGAGAATTGCATACGAAAATAATTCATATGAAGTATTAATTGACGAAAAAACTAAAAAGATTAGTCAAATTAAAATACGCAGAAATAATCCTACTATTATGAATATAGTTAAAATTTTAGCTGTTTTAACTGTATCTTTATTCATTTTAGATTTTTTTATGGATATTGGTGAAAATTTAGTTTCGGGTGTTTCTTCAGTTATGTCTTCATCTACACCAACAAGTTCTGTTCAAACCGGTGGTGCTGGAATTAGTTTCATTCGTTCAGTTGGTAAATATTTATTAGCTATTTTAACCATTGGTTTATATTTCTTTTCATTCGAATGGTCCATTTTAGGTAATGAAGAACAAGATAAATTGGTTAATACTAAATGTTTTAATGATAGAGTTTTTGCAGAACCATCAACTACTACTACAACTACAACTGCTACTACCACTCCAAATACAACTCCATCTACAGATGTATCAAAAGATACAACTACTGTAAATTCTAAAACAGAATCAACACCTACTCAATCTACAACAACTATCGAATCTAAACCAACTGGACAAACAGCTACAACTGATTCTACAGTTCCATCTGCAACATCATCTAAATCTGTTCCAGCACCAGCACCAGTTAATTCAGATTCAAATTCTAAAGTTGAAAAATTTACTAATTATTATGGTAGTTCATTAAGTTATGCACCATTTGAATAAAAAAATAAAAATATTGTATTTTTCTAAAATAAAAATATTGTAATGAAAATATATTAAGTATGCTTTTTATTATAATATTTCTCAATTGCTAACTGTTTTTCAGGATAAGTAGCAAATTCAAATGTTTCACCATCTCGACAAATAACTAAATATATATTTTTATCAGTATTTGTAGGTGGAAAACAATTTAAACAGTATGCTTTCGTAATATTATTACAATTTATTCCATATAAAGTAGGTATAAAACATACACTACATTTAAAACATGAATTAATTTCTATTTCAATTTGAGGAGATTCACATCTATCAATATCAATTATATATGACATCTTTTTGTTATAATGATTTAATTTAAAATTATATAATTATAATAATTATCAAATTTTTAGTTTCTTTTAATATTTTTTTTATATAAATAATTTATATTAATTACTGATGAATAGGTGGTTATCTAAAAACGTTATATTTTGTTAATTTTATAAATTTAATATTAATATTTATTTAATTTATAAAATTTTTTTTTATTTATTCATTATTTACTTTTATTTCATTTTTATTTAAATGTTCTTTTAATTCTACTTCTATATTTTTTTTATATTTTCGAAGACCATTCATTTTTGCAGTATATATATTCATTATTGCTAATATATCTTCTGCCACTTCATCCATTGGTGTTTTTTCTTTCTCTTTATTATTTACAATTGTTATTTTACCTTTTGAATATGTTTTTATTAAATTTTCTATTAAATCATATCCAAATCTTGCTAATCTATCTTTATATGCTACTACTAATTCACATAAATGCCCCGATATTGCTAGTTCTATTACTTTTGTTAAACCTTTTCTTTTAAAATTTAATCCACTACCGATATCACTTATTATTTCATATGTTGGATAACGTTCTTTCATAAATTTTATTTGTCTTTCTAAATCTTCTTTTTGGTGTTGGCTTGATACGCGACAATAGCATATATATTTTTTACAATTATTTTTAACTCCTTTATCTACTAAATATTTATCTAAATTAAATAAATAACGTGTTCCAGTATTAATATATTCTATATCACCTCTTTCGATCATACTGTATAAAGTATGATAATGAATACCTAATACCTTTAAAACTTCTTTTCTACTTACAAATTTATCCATTATATTCTAATTTATAGTAATCATATTTTTTTTAAATTTTTATAAATGTTATAATTTGTTATAAATTATTATAAAATGTTATATTCATTTAAAGATAACTGATTTATATTTAATTATAAATGGTGTCAGAAGATATAAATAATACTGATTCATATGGAGCCCCCTATCCTTTATCTATTTATCCATCATGGCTTGATGATTCAATGGATTATTTATTTAAAAATTTACCAATACAATTAACTAATACTTCAAATCAATATAATTTAAATGGTATTAATTTTGAAAATTGTAAACTAATTAATAATAATTTAGATATAAATTTTATTAATGGTTATTTAACATCTGATATTGATAAAAAATTAATTGATATTAATAATAAATATATTGAAAAATTAAATAAAATTAATAATTCGGATAAACATAATGAAGCTAAAAAAGAACAGCAGCGTAAAGAATTATTTACTAAAACAAACAAGTTAAAAAATAATATTGATAAAGTTATAAAAAGTTATAAAGTTCAATTAACTTTTACAAAAGAACAACATTTAAAATTACAAAGTTGGTTTAAACATTGCGATGATTTATATAATATGTGTGTATTATTTTTTAATGAGTTAAGTAATGAATTTGAATATAGTTTAGATTATAAAAAAGAAAAAATAGATATGTTTAAAATTGCATATGGTAATGATAATAAACCAGTTCCATATGATATATTAACTGATATAGTGCGTGAATACTGTAGTAATATTAAATCTAATTTTACAAAATTAAGAGAAGGATTAATAGATAAATTTGAATTAAAACCTAAAATGAATACAAAATATAAATCAATATTAATACCTAAAAAAAGTATTACAAATAAAGGTATTTTTGTAAATTTATTAAATAATATAAATGATTTTGATACAAAAGTTAATATTAATAATATAGGCGGTGATTGCAGATTATTATATGATTCAATATTAAATAAATATTATTTATCAATACCACAATATATTGAAAAAAATATAATTCAAAATAAAAAACCAATAGTATCATTAGATCCTGGAGAAAAGAATTTTATGACTTATTACTCAATAGATGAAACTGGTAATATAGGTAAAGATATAAGAATACCTATTTTAAAATTAAGAAGTAAAATTAGTAGGTATCAACGTATTTTAAAGAGAAATAAAAATAGAAAAGGTAAAATAATTAAAAATAAAAAAGGATTAAAAAAGAAAATACAAAAAAAATATAATAAAACAAAAAATATAGTAAAAGAATTACATAATCAAACAGCATTATATCTATGTAAAAATTATGAAAGAATACTTATACCAAAATTTGAAACACAAAATATGGTATCAAACCGTGATTTAAGAAATAAAGCAGTAAAAGAAGCAATAAATAAAATAAAAAATAATAATGAATTAAGTCAATTAGAAAAGAAAAAAGAATTACGTAAATATACTAAAAAATGTAGGTTAAGTAGAAATGTAAAATATGTATTAAATCAATTAAGCCATTATACTTTTAGACAACACCTTTTAAACAAGAGTTTAGATTATGGTTGTTCAGTAAAAGTAATTACAGAAGAATATACATCACAATGTTGTGGCAAATGTATGAAATTAAGTAAATCATATAATATAAGAGAGAAGAATTGCATACATTGTAATTATAAAATAGATCGAGATATAAATGGGTCTCGAAATATATTAATAAAAAATTATAATGAAGTAATAGAATACGGCAGTAATGCCGTGGTGACCACATCACCTAATTAAGAAAATGATATAATGAATTATAATAAAATATAACAAATTATAACATTTTAACATGTGGGTTAATAGTGATATTTTTAATTTATCGACATTTACATACATAAAATAATACTAAGTATAGATAATGTCGAATATGTATTTTTATTAGTTTCTTCACTTAAATACCGCTAATAATTACTGATAAATAGGCGTAAATAATAAAAAAAATACTTATTCTAATAAATCTAAATAATCCTGATATAAACATCCACCGTATTCCATATGTGCCATTTGTCCAGGCATGTCATATAGACAACCTTCACAAGTTATTATATTTTGTTGTTGATTTTCATTTTCGATTTGATTATCATTATCTATTTCAATATTTACTTGTAAATTATTTCTACGTTGTCTATTATATTCTTTATATTTTTCAATTTGTTCTAGACGTTCTCGTTCTTCATCTTCAGATGCATTTGAATCCCATTGTGAATCATCATCAGATGTATCACTTTTATTTGATTCAGATAAAACATAATTTTCATCTTTATTATCGGATGAATTTGACAAAATATCTTCATTCGAACTATTTTGATTATTATTTTCATCTGAATTATTATCATCGGAATAAAATTCATCAGTATCATTACATTCAGACTCACTAGGAGAATAATTTAAATCATTTTCTGAATCAGAATCAGAATCAGATGATGAGTTATAATTTAAAGAAACTAAACTATTAGGATTTTTATTATTTTTAAATTTAATTGTAATAGTATTTTTAATTACTATGGATTTTGAAATAGGTTTAGATAATTTTTTATTATTATCATCATTTATAGTTAATTTACCAGATCTAAGTTTCATTTTTTTTACAAAATAAGTAAATAAATTAAAAATAATCAAATTTTTAAAATAAATAAAAATATTAATTTATTATAAGTAAAAATAGTCTAATAATGGGTAATTCTACAAGTAAAAAAATGTCTAAACAACAAATTAAGTATGCACCGAATTCGGTATTGATGAATCATGTTAATGGGTTTATAAAGACATTAATGGAAACAAAAACTGAGAAATTATTTCATGATAAAAATAGTTGTAAAAACATTCATATGATTTTAGAAGATAGAATATTAAATGCTGTATCTAAAAATGATTTAATTGGTCTTCGTTCAAATGGATTAAACTTAATTATTGGTTATGAATATGTCGACCAACAAAAATTAGATTCCGTTTGCTCTCATTTTAAAAAATATTATTTAAAAAAATTAGAATTGGCAGTAACTATAGGAACTATAGAAGATATTATTAATACAAAATTATTCTTTTTAAAAGAAAGACAATTTTGTTTAACTGAAGATGATAAAAGAACAGTTTCATCTGATATAACTATTACTGAATCAGCTGCATGGAAACGTGGTCAAAATAGAAAACCATATAATATACCAACTGTTTATGCTGAAAATATATTAAAAAGAGGCTCTAGAACAGAAATTTTAAAAAGTGTGCCTGATATAAAAGGTAGTGAAAATTATTTTATTTCGGAATTAGATAATCCTGAGGATTGTATTCGTAATAATGGATTTTGGGCAACTGCAGATATATTAGAAGATAAGGGTCGTATTCCTGTTAGAGGATTAACCGATTTTAAAGGACAACAAGTTAATACTAAGTGGTTTCAAATTTATGAATCACTTTTAAATGACTTAAATTTAATACATAAAAATTTAGAATCTTTTTTATTACGTCTTGTTAAAATTGAAAATATTGCTGCTACTGATGCATCCGGGTCTGGCTATAAATATACTGAAATAGACATAACAGATTTAGATATGCAAAAATTAACTGATGAATTATTAAAAGTTATGACTGTAGATATTATCAGTATTGAAAAGAAATATTTAAGTCTTATATTTACTCGTATTGAAACACGTAAATCTTTACAAGAATATGAATCAACTGAATTAAAACGACGAACATTCGAAGAATCTACTAATGCATCAATTGTTCAAAATCAAAATAATTTATTTGGACAATTACCAGGTCAATTACAAGGACAATTACCAAGACCTTTAACAGGTCAATTAAATAATCCTCTTTTAAATACATTACCAAATCAAATAAATACATTAGCACCGATTCGTTCCCCTAACATATTTCAAAATCCAATTAATATACAACCAGGATATTTACCACCAAATCCACAAATGCAATATCCAACGCCTTTTATTACAAATCAACCAATGTCTCCATATTTACCACCTCAACCACAATTTGTTCCAATGCAACCACCGATTGGTTATCCTCAACCACGCCCATTTTAAAATAAAAATAAGTTATTTTTGATTATTATAATAAATTTGCATTAATTCATCACGCGTTAATGCAATTTCATTTCTACAAATAGGGCATTCCGTCTTTGCATTTGCAATAATACAATGTTTATGAACATAATGACCGCATGATTGTCTATCAAAACATTTTACGTTATGTGTGCAAATACAACATTCATCTGGAATTTCATATATTTTTGATGAATTTTGAATATTTCTTTTTTTACTCATAAATAAGTTCAAATCATTATTATAATTTGAAATACCACTATTATATAATAATCCATAATTTAATAAAATTGAATTATTTAAATTACTGAAATTAATTATTTTATTATATTCTAAATCTAAATGATATATTTGTTCTGGTATTGTATCACGAAAAATTTTAATAAAATTAGGTATAATCATATTCGCAGTAAATAATTTTTCAAATTCATTCGTTTCTTTAAAATCAAGACATAATGTTAATAATGAAATATAAATATCATTTATTAAATCAATATCAATTTTATTAAAACGATATTTATTTAATCTATTTTTATCGATTAATATTTTACTTATTATTAATGAATTTTTATTAAGCCAATTTAATCTATCCAGGTCAGTATAATTACCCGTAAATTTTGAAAAGTCATTTAAAATATTATTTAATTCATTAAATAAAATATTCATTTTATGTTTTATATTTCTAAAAATAAAATAATTTATATCAAATTTTAATAAAGTTTATTACATGTGTATTTGATATTTTATTATCTTTTAATTTATGTATCGTTCGTTTATTACTTATATTAACTATACCAGTAATTGCATTTTCTTCAAATACCATTAACATCGATGTTATAAATTTAATCATTTCTTCATTCATTCTCGTATAATTATTTACTATAAATTCTAATAACCCAATATAATATTTATTTGGATAACAATTCATATCCAGTAATAATTCACGACATTTCATAATAATTATTGGGTTATGAAGTATAATCCAATCTTTTTTATGTGTTTCATAAATTCTATATAATAAATCCAAAAATAATTTATAATTTTCTTTTTTATTTTCAGATTTAAAATGATTAATTATATTTATTTTCATTTTTAATTTATTATACATTTTATTGAATATTATCAAATTTTACACGTTTATATTGTTCTACAATTATCTGGATGTATATCATTGATATATTTACAACTTGTTTTAAATAAACTGTTTTCATACCAAGTCGTAGTATTTCCATTACATACTCCATTAATAAAATTTGTTTCTATTTCCAACTGATTATTCATATAAAATTTACGATAAATACCATGTAATTTATTATTTTGAAAATTAGCAGATACTTCCATTGAACCATTATAATACCATTGTCTAAATATACCCTCTTTTTTACCATTATTATATAATGATTCTTTGAATATTTGTCCATTATTATGCCATTCTCTATATTCACCGTCGATTACACTGTTCTTAAATATACATCTAACCAATCTTTGTCCATTTTCATAATTTTCGATATATTCCCCATTTAATTTTGCATCTTTATATGCAGATTTTAATTTAATATTTCCATTTTGATAATATTCGATATATTCGCCTTCTAAATTACCATTAATATAATTACATTTCTTTTCAATAGTGTTATTATCATATTTATATATGTGTATTCCTGATTTTAATCCATTTATATAATTTTCTATGCATTTTAGACTACCATTGTCATTATAAATATTATAAGTTCCTGTATAATTTAAAATATTTCTTTTATTAAATTGGTATAATAAATATTCTTTACTTAAAAAAAAGTTTATTTTTTCATTTTCAATTATTTTACCAACCTTAATATCCATATTCTGACTTTTGCATTTTTCATAATTTAAATTACTACTTAAATCTACTATTTGGATTGGAACTGCAATATTTGTTTCGAATAAAGCATAACTAATATCGACTATATTATTTCGATTAATATTAGTATTTGCATTTAATGGTATATATAAAGTAATAATTACTGGTTCAGAATAAATAGTATCTAAATAACCTAATTTATAACCAACAATAGATTTAGTATATAGATTAATATTAGTTAATTCGGAGTTATAAATATTATTAGATAAATTAGTATATGTATAATTATCATAATATATAGATGAATGATAAGACATTTATATATTATATTCATATTTAAAATAAAAAAAATAATAGCGGAAGATAGATATATACATTAAAAGTTAATATCTATAAAATCAATATTTACTTGGTAATTAAGTATCATAATTCAAATACTATTATTTTTTGAAATTGATAATAATCAATATAAATTGATTATAATCTTAATAATATATGTAATCAAACATATATATTAATAAATCATATGCCTGATATAAAAGATTTTAAGTTTCCTTAAAATAGCTGATATATAACTAGCTATATATTAATTTATACATTGAATGTATAAGATAATCGTGGGATATTTATTATACAATTAACAAACAACAATAAGAATTGTAGATGTATTATTGTTTTTATTATCCAATCATCATATAAATTATCATTATAAGATTGTTATTTACAAATATAACATTATTTATTATTTCATGATTAATCATTACTTTATAAAATTTAGATTATATTTAATGTAGTATAACATCTATATAAATGGAATTATTATAATAATTTGTTCGTAGATTATTTAATATATTATTATAGATAATATATGAATTAACATATAATATTTATAATAAAGTTATATATTTTTATATACAGGCTATAAGATATCGTTGAGGTGAAGCACTATAAGTTTTTGAATAGATTGTTATTTATCGACTAATAAAGTCATATCTATAACTGGACTAAACTTTTCATATAATGGGTTGCTCTTCGGTAAATTATATTACCAACATAAATAGTTATAGAATCAAAACTAATCAAATTTTTTTAATAAATACTAGAAATTTTATTTTTATAAAAGGATAAATAATAATTTTTTAATATTTTAATATAATAAATATGGGTCAAGTATCATCAACTATTACAAGAAAAATAGGGGAAAGAAATGTCGATTATGATAAAGCCTTAAATCAAATGGAAGATTTTATTACAAAACTTGATAAAAATAGAGAGAAATTTATAAATGAGAATTTAAAAATTACAAGAACATCCAATTTATTAGAAGGAGCGACTACGGCAGTTATAGATGAATTGGCTTCAAATGAAGAAAAAGATTCTTATAAAAATACTTATAATGTTGGTTTTATAATTAATGACAAAACAGAAAAAATATCCAACTTAAATGATTCTTCTACTATTACTAGTTCTGCATCTGCTGTTCCATTATCTCCTAAGTATACAGAAAAAGTAAAAGGTATGAGAGATAAATTAATAACACAATTAAAATTATATTTTTATGGGGATAATACTCAACCTCAACCAGGTGTTATATTTAAAAAATTAGTTACAGATATTTATATTTTATATAAATTTGTTTATAATAAGAAAATTGAAAAAAATATAAAAAAAAGATGTTCTCCATATAAAAAAATTAAAAAAGCAGGTATGGTACCAAAAGATATTCCTGATGAAAATGCATATTTTAAAGATAATACTCAAACTAAATTATATCAAATAGATAGTTGGAAATTTCCAAATTATTATAATCCAAAAAATCCATACAGATTATCTGATATATTTTATGAATATGTTAAACAAAAAGGAATTAATAAAAGAGCATATAATACAAAAGAAATTACAAGTGGATTACAAGATGATACTGGAACTATAGGAGAAAAAATATGTTCTGATATATCTGGTCATAAATTTTTTACGGATTATACAGATTTAACTGATTATAATATTATGCCTAATGTATATGAATCTTCAATAATTAGCCAACAAAAAAATTATTCATTTGCAGATTATGATACTATTTTAGACAAAACAGATTTTCAAAATTGCAAAAATGGAAATGTTATTGATGAAAATGATTTAGAAGCTATTAATTTAAATAAGATTTATCAATTAAAAATTATTTTATTATCAAATATTCAACAAAAAATATTAGATGAATTATATTCATTATTTAAAGATTTAGTTGATTATTCAGATGATAATCAACCTTTTGAAAATTTTTATGAAAACAAAGAAGACTTAGACAAAATATATAATACTTTATTTGATGATATTATTATGAAAAACGATAATAAAGATTCGTTATCTACAATTATTAATTCATTTTTTGAGAAAAATAAAGATGATAATGAGTTTAAATATGAAAAATTTACAAATTTTTTCGAAAATTTTAAAATTGGAATTACTAGAGCAGAAGAATTATATTTAGAATTATTACAGGATACAACATTCTTAAATGCTAAAGACGAAGCATATTATATTGATAAATTATATACTACATGCAGTGGAGAGACTCAATATTTAAATAAAAGAAAAGTATTAAAAAATAATTCTGATAAATTAAAAGATAAGGAACTGTTAAAAAATTATAAAACTAAAACAGAATTTGTCAAATATGCTAAACCAACAGATTCTACTTCTTCTACTTCAACATTACCATAACATATTTAATATTTAAATTTATTATATAAAATAATATATTTTAATATTATAAAAATAATGTCTATTAGTTCTTTAAATAAACCAGATAAGCTAGATGATAAAAATAATGATTATTATACATTAAAATCCTTAGAATCACTAAAAAAAAATATTAAGGAAGATAATCCATTTTATAATGATAAATGGAAAATATCATTAAGGGATTATGATTCTAATTGTAAAGAAAACTTAGTTATTACTAGAAAATCAAAGTTTTTAGATGATTTTATTGATAAAAAATTTAAAATTGTTACGGTTTCTTCACCACCAAATACTTCAACCGCAACAACAACAGCAACAACAACCTCAACTACACCAACACCAACATCAACTACTACTACCCCCACAGATAAATATAAATATGAAAATTTTATAACAGAAAATCAATTTAAATTTGGTTTAAATATAGGTGTTGATTCGGATTATCATCCTGTTAATTGGATTAAAAATAAAACTTCAAGTATAAATCCACTTGCAAATGATAAAAAATGGAATACATATACAAATGGTATAAACCTTCGCGACAAAATTTGTTTAAAAATTGTTGAGTTTTATAAAAATTATATTGAATTATTAAATGATTTTATTACATTGTATAAAATTGCTCTTAATAATAGATTAGATAATATATTTTATAATAGATGTAGTTCAGTGCCTAGAAATATAGCTTTAAAAAATAGAATTGCATATTATGATAATACTCAACCAAATAAATTAAAAACTACATTTGAAAAAAATTTATTTAATAATTTATCAAATAGCTTAAAAGATTTATTAAATACTGAAGATACAAATACAGAATTAAATGAAAAATTAAATAAGTATAAAGTTATTAAAAATTTATTAATAAGACCATTTGATGTAAAAGATCCGAATAATTGTTATATTCCATTCACACGTAAAAGTTTCAAAACTTTAAATACCCTTAAAGATGAAAGATGGATTACAGGATATTCAAATTTATCTGATAGTGAATTAATACCAGATGTTTTATCAACAAAAGAATATACCAATCAATATAAGAATGCTACAGCTTTAAATACAAATTCAGTAATTAATGCTGATAATTTAAACATACAACAAATATATAAATTAGAAGATAGAAAAAATAATAAAGATAAGATTAATGAACAAATAAATTATCTTATTAATAAATATGTTTTTGAAGGTAGAGAAAATAATAAACTAATTTATAAAGACCTACAAAGCGATATTAAGACATTTACCGAAACCAATACCACCTCTGGTTCCGCACCGGTTTGTGCTAATTTTATTAGACATGGAACAAAGTTATTAAATAATAATATTACTTGGATTAATTTATCAAAATTCTTTGTTAATCAATATAATGGTTTAATTAAATTATTAGATGGTCAAACTACACAAATAATTGATAATAGTAATAAAGAGAAATATTTATCAGATGATGATATAAAAAAAATCAGAATAAAATTACAAGAAATTATTTTACAAGAATTAAATAATGAAAACTTACAAAATTTAGTTAATACAAATTTAGATGAAAAAGGTATAAATACTCTTAAAAATACTGATTTAAATACATTGAGTAGAACAATTACAAAAATTGAAAAATCACAACTTGGTATAGTTGCACTTGAAGTATTATTCAGTCATTTCATAAATAATAAAGAATATTCGTTAAAAAAGACTCAAGATGACTTATTAGATGTCTTTATGAATAAATGTGTCTCTGACCCAAGTAAAATTGCAGAATATAAAATAGATAAATTTATTAATCTTTTTAACGAGTATGTTAATTATTTAAAGTCAGGATTTATAAAAGACGTTTGTAGAGTTTCAGACTTTAACGCAAATAGTGCTTTAAGAAAATTAAATACTAAAAAAATTCAATTAATTAATTTTATTTTAGACCCTAAATTTTTAGAAATTTTTCAATTTAATTTAGATAGTGCTGATACAGAAATAAATTATAAAATTAATTTTTCCTCCAATAAAATAGAAAAATTTAAACTAATCGCGGATGAAATACTTAAGACTTCAATATTTAATGAATATTTTAATAAAAATATTAAAGAAGATAAATACAAGTTATTAGATGATACATTTAAGAATGACACTCTCGGAAATAATAGATATTCATCATTAGATGATTTACAATTCTATCCTGCAACGTTTGATAAAAAAATTAATACAGAAGAACACAATACCAAAATAATGAGTTTTATATATAGTATATTTAATAAAAAAAATTTTGGTTTAACTTATAATAATGAGCCAGCTGCGATTGAGTGTAAATGGCTTACAAAGATAAGTGATAATTTAAGAATAAAAATTTTATCTAAAATTAATGAAAAAGTAATTAAAGAATCTTATATAGATAAAATTGTAGAATTAATGTCTAAATTAATTTTATATTCTATATTCTCAACAAAAATTGAAGATAAAAATGAATTTATTAATAAATTACATGCATTAGAAGAACGTTTAACCGGTAATGAAGTTGAACCAAACCCAGTAAAAGATTTTAGATTATATATTAAAGAGGTTAATGATGGTAGTGTTCCAAAACCTACCGAGTATACAAAAGATAATAAAACAAGAAAAACTACTAATTATTCAAATGCAATTACGGTAGCATGGGAAACACCTGACTCTAAACCAAAATCATCTAAAGTTATTAATTATACACTTACTATTACAGACGATACAGATAGCAGCAAGACTAAATCTATTACTATACCATCAGATAAAAATAAATATAATTATAAACAATTTGATAATTCTAATAATAATGAATATACATTTTATACATGTGGTAATAATACTGATTTTATCGAAGGTAATAAAGATTATACTATTACTATAGTTGGAAATACAGCGGTTGGTTCTCAAAGCAAACCCAGCGAAATTACTGTAAAAACTAATGCTGTCGGTAATAATTATAAGGAAAAACCTAAATTTGAACCTAATTTAAAGGTTGAAAGAGTTGCATATGACAAAATTAAAATTAATTGGGAAAAAGCAGATAAAGTAGTTCATATTCCTATTGAAAAATATATAATTAAATTATTAGATAATACACCATCTACAAAATCAACCACAGCTACAGTATTAGCTAAATATGATGTTGATGCAAGCACACAAAAAGAATTAAATCATGATACTTCATACGAATTAGAATTTTCACCAAATATAAATGAGTTAACTTTAATAGAAGTTAAACCAGAAATAAATTTAAAAATTTTATTATATGCTAAAAATATAATTGGTGAAATATCTGATATAACAACTGAAAATGATTATAAAGCTGAAATTGTAATACCTGAATATAAACCAGATGCACCTACATTAAGTGCTGGTTCAACCAAAAACACCAAAGATACTATATTTTTTAAAATAGAACCACCATTAGTTTTGGATGAAAAAAATAAATTTATTAAGAAATTTGAAGTTTATTTATATGATGAGAAAAGAACAGCTATAACAATTACAGACCCTTCAAATCCGACAGCTACAATTGATTTTAAAAAAACTATTGATTATGACTCTAAAAACACCGTAAACTTAGAAAATATTAGTATTAGTAATACCGAATACACTAATCTATTAGAACAAAATAAAAAATATATAATAAAAGCTAAATCAATATTAGATGATACCAATCCATCTTCTAAATTAGAAAGTAAAGAATCAGACGCACTAGATTTATTTACTGCATTAGAATTACCTGATAATATAGAATTTAAGACTCAAATACATGATACAAAAATTATTATTGAATTTGTTCCGGATTCATTTATAAATTATAATTTGAATTTTACTAATGATACTAAATTTGAAATTGAATTATCATCGACCGATACAACCAGTCCGATACCATTACCTACACAATACTATTTTACTAATTTTGGTAGTAGTTCACCATATAAAAAATTTGAAGAAACTATAAATGGTTTAATACCTGAAAAACCATATACTTTAAAAATAAAATTAGAAACAAAAGATATAGAAAATAAACAGTATATCAAAGAAATATATACAAAAGAATTTACAACACCAGCCACAGGTACAGTAATGCCTACAACATTTACTGGCGGTGCATATCGTAAATATGTTTTAAGACGTTCTTCAAAATCAAATAAAAACCGTATATCTATTTCACCTAAATCATTAAAGAAAATATCTAAAAAATCACCGAAACAATATCGTAAAGTTTTCGACCAATATTATGGTTCTAAATAATTAAATTATAAATAAGTTTTATTTTTTATAATTTATTTAATATTATAATTTGAAATAAATAGAGTATTATCAATATATTTATGATTTATATCATAATACTTTATTTCATAATTATTTATTTTTATTATACGAGGATAAATTCCTAATTTTGGAATATTAAATCCATAATAAGTTATATTATATGTATTACCACATATTAATTCACTCCATAATTTCTCCGGATATACAGGTTTATTTATATAATAATATGGAATTGTAAATAAATTTTTATTTTTATCATATAATGCATATTTAGATATATTTCCAAATGAATAAATAGTATTAAAATTATTTATTTTAGAATGAATTGATATCGTAGTTTCTCCCTTTGTTAAAGTTTTATAAGCAATGTTTGTTAAATATCCACCAATAAACATTAATCCAAAATTAGATAAATAAGTCATCGTATTAATATTTATAAAATAATTAAAAATTATTTTTATATAATAAATGAAAAAACAATTTAAAAATAAAAAAGGAGGTAAATTGATATTTTCAGGTAATAGTTGTATTTATAATCCAAATTTAATAAGTGAGAATTATAATAAAAGAGATAGTAATTTAATAAGTAAATTATTACCTAAAAATGAGTTTGAAAATGAAGTAGAATTAGTTAAAGATTTAGGTATTCATAAAATTGATAAAAATAATAAATATTTTATAATTCCAATCGAAGCAGATGAAGTTATTGAAATTGATAAAGAAAATGATAATTATTTGTTAGATTGTAAAAAATTTGAAAATCATAATGCTGTAAATTTAAATAAAGATTTTATAAATATTATAGAATCTTATGGAGGTGAAACATTATATAATACAATAAATAATATTAATAAATTTAATTTAAAACAGATTGAAGAAATATTAAAAAATATAATAAATTTATTCAAAGGATTAATATTATTAAAAAACAATAAAATATTTCATATGGATATAAAACCAGAAAATATAATTGTAGATAAAGAATTAAATTTAAAAATAATAGATTTTGGATTAGCAACCAAAGATACTAATATTAAATATATGTCATTTATAGACCCATATTATAGATATTGGTCTCCCGATTTTATAATATTTTTATTAAATAAAACCCAATTTATGAATACAAATTTAATTTATAGTCATATTTATAAAACATATTATCATAATTTACCAATAAAATTAATAGAATATATAAACAATACAACAGTATTTTATTTTAATTTTATAAATAAAAGCAATTTATCACTAAATGAATTATATAAAATAACATTAAATCAAATTGATGTATTTAGTTTAGGAGTATGTTTATTTGAAATATTCAATAATAAACTTAATTATATAATAAATAAATATATTGATAATAGTGGAAATTTTGAATTAGATTTAATAAATTTAATAATAAAAATGTTAAATGGAGACCCGTTAAAACGTATTACAATAGACGAAGCATTTATGGAATATTTAATAATATTAAATAAATACAATTTAATAGATGATGATTTATATAAGAAAGAATATACAAAAATAAAATTATGATTAATATATTTCTTCTAAAACATTATAATCATAATCATTTTTAATAGTATCTAAAATGCCATAGGAGTCTAATGGTCCTAAATTTTCAAGAATAATTTTTATTGGTATTAAATCATAATTATTTGTATGAATACTTTCTAAACGTGCTTCACGTTTAATTGAATAAATATCATGTTTAGGGTGAAGATAACGTGTATCTATTAAATATGGTTTAACATCCCGCCAATAAACATAATTGCTTTCCCAAGCCATTTTAGCATATAATGCAGCTGATATCGGATTAATTTCTATGGTATAAAGACTTAATAGATATTGAATAGTATTATAAACTTGCAATACAAATTTATCTAAATTATAAGAGCCAAATTTAAGTTTTCTTTTTTTATCATTATTTAAATCAGAAATACGATGTGCGATAAGTGTAGCCCATTCATAATAGGTCTTGCCGAAAACTATATCCATATAATTAATAGAATGTTGAGCAGTGCAAGTAGCTGACATAGTTGGTTTAAAAAATATTTTAAATATTGAGTTAATAATTTTTTAATAAAAAAATAAAAAATCAAATTTTTATTATAAAAAAGACTTTATTTTTATAAATGGCTAATATAAAAATAAAAACTTATAATAAATTTAGTTTAAATTCTGTCAATTTCATCATATATTTGTTTAACAAAATAGCGTATTTTATCTTTTTCAATATGAGGTAAATATTTAAAATCAGTATGTGATAATTCGGTTCTTCTATAATCTCCTAATGGTTTTCGTGAAGCTCTATACGCTTTATTATATTTAAAAGGTTTATTATTAACCCAATACCAATAGTTAGAAGACCACGCGTCATGACATGCTTCAGCAGCACCATCAATAGTTGGATTTGCGGTAGTTTGAAGATACATAAAAATAGCCATAATAGTTTCAATATTAGAATCAAAACCAAATGTGCCGGGGTTTAATTTGACATAATGCCAACCCGATTTTGAAGAAATCTTTAAATGAATATAATCACTCCATTCATGCAAAGATTTATTGTATAAGATAGCGTTGTATTGAATGTTTGAATAAGCAGATTGTATTGCGACTTCTGTATTATACCAAGACATTCGTTGATTTATAATAAAATAAAAAGTAATTATAAAAAATATCAAATTTTTCTATTTAATGAATTTTAATTTGTTTTTTTTAATATAATTTGTTAATTCATTAATTGACATATATACATCTTGAAGACAAATAGGGCAAGTTAATTTATTTGATGTTAAAAAACATTCTCTATGAACAAGATGACCACAACTAAGTGAATCATTATCATTAATATTATCTAAACAAATAACGCAATTTTCAGATACGAATTTTTCATTTGAAATATTAATTATTGATTTACGATTATTATATAATTCAGTTGCAAGTTTATTTGGATTAAATATATATAATTTATATAATGCTTTTATAATATATGGTGTTAAAATAGGTGTAATTGAATAACCTATTAAAGAACTATAAAAAATGACTTTAAGTGGATGACCACTTACTTCTAATAAATTATTAATACGTATGTTCATTTCGGAATAGATTCCAAATTTATAAATGTGTAATAATCCATATATAGATGAAATGGATGAAGTTAAAAATAAGCCGGTATAAGCAGTATAATTATAATATAAATTTGAAATAGTTTTAATAAAATTATAGCATTTAAAAATATAATTAAATAAATTCATTACTTAATAAATAAGCAGAATATTTAAATAAAAATTGATAATTTTATATATAAATTTAATAAATATTAAAATAAATTAAAAAAATGAATTTTAATTCGTATCATGAAGCACTTGCATATTGCAATTTTCCAATAAATATTTATAATGAAATTATAAATTTAAATGATAATCATTTATCTACTAAATTTCATAAAGAACCATTATTAGAACATTTGTTTGAATGTGGTAAAAAATGTGAATCTATTTCAAACTTATTTGGTATTAGTCCAGATATTGCGTTTTGGGTAGGATTTTTACATGATATTGGAAAGCCATTTGCAAAAAAATTCATTGATAATAAAAAACGTAAATGTATATTTACTGGTCATGCGCAATTAGGTTCAAGACTAGTTAATATGGTATTTAAAGATAGAATACCTTCAAATTATATAGAACCATTATTATGGTCTATAGATAATCATATGTGTAGCTGTGCACATCAAGCAAAATTTAATACAATCAATCAATTTAAAGATTTGTTAATTACAATAATTCCTAATCTAGAAAATTATGAATTAAGTATTAATATGATTTGTATGTTATTTGCAGCAGATAATTTATCGAGAAAATGTGATGAAGTTATTAATTATGAAAACACTATTAATCATTCGATACAATTACGTGATGAATTAGTAGGATATGTTAAAAATAATAAAATTACGGATATAATTGTATCAGTTTTTAATAAAAGACATATTACAAATGAAAAAATAATTGTAATTAATTATGGATTATCTGGTTCAGGTAAATCAACTACAGCGAAATATATAAATGAAGAATTATCAACAAAATATAAAATTGCACATGTGGAACGTGATACCTGTTATTATGAAATTGCGTGTGAATTAGGATATAAGTTAACTGATGAAACAAAATATACAGATATATATAATTATGTAAAAAATAAAGACGAAACAAAAAAAGTTCAAAATTTATGGATTACAAAATTAAATGATAATTTAGAAGATACAAGTAATCAAATTATAATAATTGATTCAGTTCAACCATTATATAATTTAGCATGGACATCTACAATAAATAATTTATCAGAAGAAGCTAGGCTAAACTATACAAATTCATTTAAGATAGGAGCATATTTATTTCCAATAAATCAATTTGAAATAAATGTAGAATCTAAAATTGGTGAATATAGTATATTACCGAATAATGATGTATTTTATCCAAATGTTAATTTTGAATTAGGAATTTTTAATAATTCAAATATTGAAATAGGAACTGGCTACATTGAAAATATACCTAGAATTATTGATAGATTATTATCTGTAAATATAATTCCAACTTTACCAGAACAAAGAACTATAATTGATTTAATTAATGAACATAAAAGTGTCGAAAATGTTATTTCATTATTTCCAAATGGATTAATTGAACAACATATTGAATATGAAGATAATAAAATTAAAATTTTAAATTTATCATATAAAGATGGTATGCAAATATTTACAGGACCATCTCGTGATTATAGAGGTGAAATATTATTATTAAATAAAGAAAATAATGAATGGAATTTATTACGTGGTTCTTTACCTGTATTTCCTGATTATTGTTCGATTGAAAAAGACCCAGGTGTTTTTCCATATATTTATGATATTTTAGATACAGCTATGCCAAATCGTAAAAATTGGTATCAATATATATCGAAGTTAGATGCAAAATATATTTTAACATATAAACACGATGGGTCATTATTTAATTTAACATTTATACCGATTAATTCGAAATTATACAATATAATGAATAATTCTAACTATTTTAAAAATAACGATGATAGTTTGATTATGATTAATAAATATGGTATATTATTCTTTGGTTCAAAAGGTCGTTTTGCAAGTTCAAAATCAAATCCGGTTAGAATACGTATTATAAATTCAATAATAGGTAGTTATGGTTCATTAGATAATTTTGAAAAATGTATAATTGAGTATTTACAATATCATTATATAATTGATGAACAAATTACACTTCATTTTGAAGCAATAGATGAAATACCTACTTCTGAATTAACAGTATATTATGGAAAAGCATTTTGTCCATTTTTAGGTTATACAATATTTACCAACCTTAATAAAGAATTCTATTTACCGGATATAAACTCGGATTATTCATTACCTGTAAATACACCAATGTATAAATTTAATAATTGGTCTGAAATATTTGAATTTGTGAATAATAATTATCAAAAATTATTAGATGGCGATAATGAAATTGAACCAGAAGGTTATGTCGTTCATGTATTTGATGATATAAATAATAAATGGTATCCAATAAAATTAAAATATGAATTTTATTACATTGCACACAAACCTAATAGTAAACGTAATCAAGAAGCAGCACAATTAATATCCGAAGATGATAAATTTAAACTACTTAGAAATAGATTAGCTAAATTTAGAGAAAAACCTTCATTGGAATCCTGTTTAAAAGATTCTTTATTAGAATGGTATAATTTAAATTTAGCAATAGATAAATCTATATTTGTAGATAAAAAAACATGGGCAATTTATTGGAGTAAAAAAAGAATTGATTTAGATAATGCATCAAAAAATATATATAATAATATAAAAGACTATTATCCAAATATTCAAATAAAATTATTTGATATATTAATGAGATTATATGATGATTATAATATAAATATTACTTTTGAAAATATATTAAATAAGATAATTTAAAAGAATATATAAATATATTTTTATTTTTATATAAAATTATCATTAATATTATTCAATATCAATATTTTATTTAATAATGAGTGAAACAATTCAACAAGTTAATAATACTTCAAACGAAATAAAAACAAATGAAATAAAAAAATCATTCACATGTATTCGTTGTGGTTTAATATCAAATTCAAAAGCTGGGATTAAAGCACATATTTCAAGAGCAGTTTTATGTGAAGCTAAGATAGCAGATATATCACGTGAAGAATGTTTTAAACAAATATTAAACGAAACATATATACCAAAACCGGAAAAACCGATTAGAATGGAAATAAAATCAAATCCGAATCCGAATCCGACTATAACTAATAATATGAATTCAAATATAAAACCACAACAAAATAATATACCGATTACAAGTAATAATATAACATCTACAAAACCACAACAAAATAATATATCGAATTCAACAATTTTAAATAGTCCGGATGGTATAACAACAAAGACAACATTTAATCCAGAAAATTATGTGAAAACAACAACTATTACAAGCAATAATCCAACAAATACACAAGTTAAATTGCAAAATAATAATGGAATAACTACACATAATAATATTAATCGTATTAGAAATGTGACTAAAAATAACAACTATATGTTATACAATGCAACTGGTCGATTATTAGACCAAAATGATATAAATAAAATAGTAGATTCAATAGTTCAAAATGAAATGAGTATATTAAATAGTGGAGGAAAATTATTAAATGAAGATAGTGATGATGAACCGGAACCATGTGATGATAGTTGTAATTGTAAATTATGTCATGAATTAACAGTAAATCCATATGAAGGAAGTAATAAATATTTTGCAGATGAAATTATAGAAATAAATAAAAAATTACAAATTAATAAGAATTATCATGGATACAATTAATTAAATGAACATTAATACGTGAATGTTCGAATTGTCCCCATTCTTCAATTTTAAGTTTTATAGCGAATCGTTTCCAATTTAAAAATCTATCACGATAATGTTGTAATTTATCAATTTCTTTTATATTACAACCTTCTCTAATCTTAGGATTTATACATGTAATGTCATCTATAATAGCATATTTATTTTTTTCATCTTTACCTAAATACCATATAAATAACCAATCAATACCCCACCCAACAAGACTATCATTATAAATTTCCATACATTTTTGAATAGAATATTTACTAAAACACATAGAATTTACTTCAATAAAATTAGTAAATCTTAAAATAGAATTTGGTATATTTTCTGTAATTTTATGATTAATTAGTGAGTTAGAATTTATTTCAAGGGATTCAAATGATGGCTGACATATCCATAAATCATATTTTTTTATATAATCAAATAATTTATTTATATCATCTGTTTCTATTGTAATATCATCATCAACTATAAAATAATAATCATACTCACGTATTTTTAAATCATTTAGCCAGTAATAATAAAAATTTTGAAATTTACTACCCTTTCTTTGTTTATAAATATCGGAATATTCTTCATATTTATTATTTTTTATATCATCACCATAATAGCAAAGATATATATCATAGTTTCGATTATTATTACACCATCTTTTATAAAAAGTAGTATAATCACCAACAGATGAAAATAATAGATTTTTTGTCATTTATTAAAAATAATATTATTTATTATTATTTTAAACAAATTATTATACCATAAATTGTCTATTTGGTTGTTTTTTAGAATCTAAATCTTGACGATATCTTATTTCTCTAGTTTCTTGACATAATGCGCATAATGGACACCATAATGATACACAACAATCGTTGCATGGGTCAGAATCTAATTTCCATTTATTACGAATCATTCTACGATATGGTGTTCTTAAAAATACTGAACATGGTAATATACAACAACAACATGCATTTAAACAACAGCTTTTATTTGTTAAATTTTCAACATTTTTACCATATAAAATACATGGACATAATGTTCCAGTTAAACACATTCCTGGTTCTAAACAACAATCACATATACTACTAGACCATTCTAATTTTGAATTAACATCACTAACAATTTCTATTTTTATTACCGGTGGTAATGGTAATTGTGATGGTAATACATTAGAAGATATATTTTGTATTTGTTGCAATGGCAATTGTTGATAATTTGGTGGTTGTGGAACTTGAATAACATTAGGATATTGTGGAATAATAGGATTCATTTGAATTTGTTGATTATTCATTTAATATAATTAAAGACAATATTTATCCATTTATAAATAATATATTAAAAATAAATTTGATAAAAAAATAAATTATTATAATATTTAGTATCTCAGTATTAATTTAAACTAATACAATGAAAAGCTATAAATCAATTATTGCTAAAAAAATAAAATTTCAAAGTCGTCAGTTTCTGATGGACAAACAAAATAATCACTATTATTTAATATCTGGACAAATTCCAGAATATAATGGATGGTTAGAGATTGGTATTCAACTTATAAATGGTAGAAAAAAATATTATGATAATTATGGAAATGAATATCGTTTAAATAAAAATAGTATTTATGCCATTTATTAAAAAGATACTAATTTTTATTTTTTATAAAATTTGATATATATTCTTTTTTACACTATTTTATTAATAAAAAATGGATTTTAATAATAATTTAGATTATGAAGATTATGAATTATTATCAAACGATAATAACTCTAATAAATGGATTACTGTTATGAAAAAATATAATAATACAATTCATTTATTAGATAATAAAAATAAAGAATCATTTGTTTATAATATACAAATTAATAATAAATCATATATATTAAAATTATTATTAAATATTGAAAATTCAAATGAATCTTCTGTATGTAAAATTTTACATTCAATTAATAAATCGAGCGATATATTAGGTGTATGTCAAATATTAGATTATAACTATTTTAGAATAAATAATCAAAGAACTAATTATGAATATATTATAATGCCAAATTATATTTATAATTTATCAAATATTAAAATGAAAAAAATAGAATTGAAAACAAAACACAGATTATCAATGGATATATATCAAGGAATAAAAAATTTACATAAATTAGGATATTCCCATGGAGATATTAAACCTGCAAATATATGTATAGATATAAATATAAATAATGATAAAAATCGTATTCGATTAATAGATTTTGGATTATCAGAAGATATAATCCAAAGTCTAGGAGGAAAATTACCATATTATACATTAGCAACATATGGATGGTTTAATCCATTTCAAATTACAAATGCAGATTATTTTAAAAGTGAATTTAAAAATGAAATATTAGATATTCTAAAATCAAAATATTATAAAAAATATAAATTCATAAATAATATACATACCGAAAATGTAATGCATAATGATTTATATTCATTTTGCTTAATTTTAATATATATTTATGGTAATGAATATCATTTTTACTTTAAAAATACAAAAACATATGATTTATCCGAAGATGTATTTACTAATATTCGTGATTTTATTAATTCACCTATTGTATATGTAAATAATATATTAAATAATGTGTGTAATGAAATGCCAAAATATTGGAAAGAATTTATAATTAAATATATGATAAAAATGTTTTTCTAAATATAATATTTATAATCATAATCTATTTTACCTTGACTATCTACATCTTCTTCACATAATTCAATTATACGTGATTTAAATTTTTTAATAGTTTTTATTTTTTTACCATCATCATTTATTTTAATTTCAATATGATTTAGTGGATATGAATTTGTTATTTTAATATCCGAATATGATTTTAATAAAAATAATAATTCATTTTCATTCTTAGCTAATATTGTAAATTCAGTTAAAATATTATTAAAAATATTTTGCCTAGTTTCGATAGCATTACCAATATAAATTTTATATACAGGATTTTTATCAAAATTGTTTATTGTAAATACTTCATCAATTTGTAAAGATTCAAAATTCAGTTTATATTTAATATTAGTTTGTAAAGTATCTTTTAATTCGTATTTATTTAATGCTAAACTACTAAATGATATTGATGTATTTTTAATTGTATTTATAGAACCAATATATAATCTCATTTTTATATTTTTATATTAAATATTATCTTTATAAAAAAATAATAAATTCTATTAATAACAGAACCTATTATTTTACTAAACTTAATAAAGTCTAGTCATCTAATAATTCTGGGTCATAATCTAAAACATCATCTGCAAAATTTTCTTCAAAATAATTAATAAAATTGCGTAAATATTCTAAATTTCTGCTTGATATAAACATATTTCCAAAATTACCTATACGAGATTTATCTGTATAAATCATATTTGTAGATTTGTTTCGTTTAAAGATATCTCCTGTAAAAGGATTGCATTGAGTTTCAAATGTCAAAATTCCATTTGTCCATGTAAAACTTGAAGAATTATTTTCTAATTTAAATTGATATAAATTTATTAAATTATCTAATTTAGTTAATATAATATCATTGTTTGGAAAACGATTAAACATAGTTACATTTTCTAAATGAATCTTACGAGGATGAATTAACGCAGGTGTCATTTTATTGTTTATAATAAACAAACGAGTTATAATAAAAATAATTAATTATAATAATAATCAAATTTTTTTTCAAAGACTTTTTATAAAAGCCTAAAATATAAATTGATTATTTAATATAAATAAAAATAAAAAAAATTTGATAATTGATTTTATTTATTTTTTTATAAATCAAGTGTTTTATGGTCTATATTGCATACCTCAATGAAATAAATTCATTTTTAAATTATTTATTAGAATATAAGAGTATTCTTATAAAGGAAGAATTATTAAAATCGGAATATACAATGGAATATATAAATAAAAATTATAAATCAATCGCAAATGATATAATTGAAAAAATATCTAAGTTAGATAATATTTATACATGTAAAAATAGTATTACTTATAATGGCCTTGTTAATCATTTATGTATATTAATTGACAGAAAGTGTATTACTAGTGATAAAAAAAAATATTTAAGTAAATTATTTTGTGATTATACTAATTATATTAGTAATCTAAATAAACCTAAAATAACAGGTAAAATTAAAATATCTCATAAATTATCTAAATTAGATATAGCATTAGAAACAATTAATGCTAATATAAATGACTATAAGGAATGGTATTCTAAATCAATAAATGAATACAATAATAAAGCATTTAAAACAGATAAAAAATATAATTGTTCTGAATGTGCAATTTGTTTAAATAAAGGCATATTTACAAAATTATCATGTGGTCATTCATTTCATAAGGATTGTATTGATAAATGTAGTAATTTTGAATGTCCATTATGTAAGCAAAATTTTAAATGCAATAGCGATACTAATAGGATTTTTAAAAATAAATTTGAGAATATTGTTATGAAATTGATTGAATATAATTATACTAAAGAAAACTTTGATACTCCGATTGATTTGCTCGATAATTCAATAATGGTAAGTCTAATATATAATATGTTAATTTTTATAAAAATTTGTTTTACTT
>JACCDO010098279.1_pt1 | contig 33886 bp, 32 predicted proteins | sample 7446101 | NCBI WGS metagenome assembly JACCDO01 (sample SAMN15323440, study PRJNA562643) | freshwater metagenome | isolation source: river surface water | place: USA:Blue River Watershed | collected 2017-08-16 | reverse complement strand
TTAAAATTTTTTCATCATCAGCAGTTACTTCAGCATCTTTTTTATACCAAATTGGATAAATATGATCAGCAACGCGATCAATTTCACTGCTTGCTCCACCACCCATATTTAACTTTTACAAATAACGAATTTCCTGCTTACTTGAAACAACAAAAGTTTCCCGAATACTGGCAAATCAACTTGGTTATTTACTTGAAAGATTGAAGTTTTTGATTGATCCCTTGGAATTCTGGAATCCGGAAATTCTGTTTCTTAAACAAAACTGTGAAATAATATTATTATTTCTTACGATTATTCGAAAAAAAGTTTATTTACATCATAATAGTAATATTTTAAACTTATTAATATTTCAATATGGTTATGAATCAAAATATTGATGTAATGAAATTAACATACGAATCAATTACAAACAACTTTCTCAATGATTTCAAAACGACGTTATAGCAGTTATCGATTATTTTAAATCAACCCTACAAACTTTTCCGGAACCGAAGTGATGAAGTAAAAAAAAACTTTAGCAAAAAGAAGTGACAAAAAATACGAAGTAAAAAGTAAAACACCTTCAATAAAGCGTAAAGTACCCAAACAAAGAACTAATAATGTCAAAATCAAATGGTAAAGAGACAGAATGTGCATATAATCCTGCAAAAAGTCATACAACACAAGCAGCTTTGATGAATTTTATTCGTTCACCAGTAAATGATGTTGATCTTAAATGCGTTCCAGGAGTTGGAGAAAAATGTGTCGAAATGTTTCGTGAACATCATATATGTACAGTTACTCAACTTATTGGTAAATATTTAATGTTTAAAAATGATTCAAGCATGACTGGTAAAATGTTAGCAGATGCATACTATAATTGGTTATCAAATGAAGTTAAAATTCATTCACATCAAAATGAAATTGTTCAAGCCATTGCAGAGCGATGTAATTTAATGATTCCTGGAATTTATAATGCTCATGAGTGGGAAAAATGCACTTAAAAATTAACTTTCTTAGGACAAAATTCATTAATACATTTGTTGCGTACCATACACTTCAAGCTAGTTATTATGCCATGTAGTTCGATAATCATTCAATCATTTTATTTCGTTCTTTTCTCATTTCTTTGTCTTCAATCTACAAGTAAATTTAGTTCTATGATGTATATATTTCCGGGAAAAAAAATCAGAAAAAATTACCCAAGCCAATGGCAAGTCAATTATTGGTATAGTGAAAACACAATCCGAATTATGGGGATAATATTCAAATAACTAAAAATTGGATCAAATTTATAGATACTTAAATTTACAACAATATTCTATAAGCCAACATATAAATTAAATGATTTCGGCAATACTATTGTTAGTTTTAATTTTGTTATTATTCATTGGTATAATTTGTTCTCCTTACGACAATACTAATCTATTAAGTTGGAATAATCCTAGAATTTATGAAATAGAATCGTTTTTGTCTTTTGAGGAATGTGATTATATTATAAATTATACATTACATCATCCACAATATGTATCAACAGGTTATGCATCAGTATATTTACCTAGTTATCCAAAGCTTCCAGAGTTATTACAAAATGTTGAACAAAAAATAGCTATTGTTACTGGTACTAGCCCTCATCCTGATGAAGAACCATTTAATATTCATCGTATACCTGCTGTTCCAAAATATGATTATGATAATGATTACAATAGTATTAAAGAATGTTTACAAGATTATAGAATTAATCACTATGATGATGATTTAAGTGTAAAATGTAAGTTATCATTGTCTAATATACATCATGATAAAGTACAGAAAGAATTTAGTAGTGTTACAGTAATAGTATATTTGAATGATGTATTAATTGGTGGTGGAACAGTATTTCCTTGCTTAAGATTGAATAACAATAAAAGTAGTAAACAATTACATCAATATTGTAATGATGTTTTTAATGATAAGATTAGATGGTTAGATGGTAATATGGTTGTTGCAAGTGATAGATATTCTAAATTTAAAGTAAATAATGAAACTATAAAAAATAATATTGATGAATTATTAATAGCAGGTCATTATGGATGTATTATGAATCAATCAGAATCAATTATTTATCCTGGTATTAGAACTACTGCAAAGAAAGGTACTGCTATAGTTTTTTATCATAATCAATTAAATGGCGATGCTGATACTATGGCTTATCATGGTGGCTGTAATCCTCAATCTGGTGAGAAATGGACACTTCAAAAGTTTAAAGAATTACCAAAACAATATCGTCACAAAGTAAAAATGAATAAAGATGAATTATAATATGTTAAATTTATTGTAGACTTTATGTTAAATAAGTAATTTTCATTATTTTATATTTTTTATGAAACAAGAAAAAAAAAAAATAATCAACCATACCAGGCTCTACAGCATTAATTATATATAATATTCATAAAAGTTATTCTATCTTACGGTTATTCCTAATAAACGCTATAGGTTATCCCTTTATTCAGCATCATTACCAACTTTAAAATATTTTAGCTGGTAAGTTTGTTTATTGGTGGCAACAACGCGAAGATAGTTTCTTAGTTCTTTCTTTTGTAAATATTTCTTGGTTAAATATTTTAAATATCTTTTAGAGAATGGTAATTCAGCTTGAACTTGAACTTTACTTTTATCACGACTAATTGTTACTTTACTACCAAGTTGACCAGCTTTACCATTTACTTTAATACGATCATGAAGAAATTTTTCAAAATCGTTAGTTGTAAAAAGTGTATCATTAATTGGTTCAACGCAATCAATTGTAACCTTGATAAGTGATTTCTTGCTACTTTTCTTAACTGCCTTCTAAAAAAATTAAAAATAATATTAGTTATGATGTTTGCAATATATTAGTAAATAATAATCATTAAAAGTAAATATGGAAAGTATAACAAGTACAAGGCATTATTTTAGAATATCTAAAACTATATTGAATGATCAAATGATGATATAGAGGTGTCATATTCATTTTGAACGATTAAAAAAAGTCACTAACAATCAAATTCTGTTTATCAGAAAAATTTTAGTGAATTTTATAATATACTATGATATCCTCCATGTGATATATTGTATTATACTTTTACAATGATCATGAATGTCACACGAAGTCATTAAAAAAGAATAATACCAGCAGTAAGTAAATTTAGGCGAAATTACGATTGCCTTCTTATTAACTTGCTGTTTATCATTCAAATGATTTCATAAGTTTAATCTACTCTTCAATTGCCTTATTCGTCACTAGTAATACATCTCCATTATTCTGCAAGGTGAAACTTACCGACATATTGTTATTTACTCCTTTCTTTTTTTGATGTCCGAGAGCCATCAAATCGCAAGGGCCGACAAGGGTAGGGTTATTTAGTTTGATTCGTTTTGTACACAGTTACTCTGTTAAATATAAAATACAACTAACTTATTTTTTACTTAATTTTAATTTTTATTTCATCGATTTTAAAAAAAAATTATAAATTATTTATTTGACATGCCATTTTTATTTTGTAAAATTAAAAGAATGTACAATATATGCAATATGTCCTCATATTTTCTTATTTATTATTCAAATATTCTACACAATCAAAACCCGGAACACTTATCCTATGTCATCATCTGTGTCATTCAGGAAGATTGAGAGAGACTCGCACAATAAGCATAAGCAAGTAATTTAGTGACCAATGGCTTCGCTCTTGGAAGATGTAATCATTCGAGATGCTATGGAATCAGATTTGACAGCAATTCTGGATATAGTTAACTATTCTATACTGCATTCTACAGCTAATTATAATTATGATGTTTCAACATATGAAAATCAAAAACTATGGTTTGATGATCGTAAAAGTAAAGGATTTCCTATAATTGTTGCTACAACTAATGATAATGAAGTATTAGGATATGCATCATTTGGTTCATTTAGAGAAAAAAAAGGATATCAATATACTGTTGAGCATTCAGTATATGTTCGACATGATATTATTAAACAAGGTATTGGAAAAAAATTATTGACGGAATTAATAAATCGTGCTAAAATAAGTGGATATCATAATATGATTGGTGTTATTGATGCAACTAATAATGGATCAATACAGTTTCATAAAAATTTTGGTTTTACTGTTGTTGGAAATATTAAAGAGGTTGGACATAAATTTGATCGTTGGTTAGATGCTGTTATTATGTCTTTAATTCTTTAAAGTTTATTATTCTGTTCTGTTATATTTGTTGTGACTTTATTAAAGTGCGTTTTATGTCGTTATCCTCTTGGTTGATAGTGTTGAAAAATGTAGGTTTAGTTGACAATATCAATTATCATTATTATCAAAACCATATGTGAATTTGAAACAAATCCAACATATATATATTTATGTATATGTTTATGTTATTTTTAAATGGATTTGTTGTATATATTCTTAAATAATTTTGTATGTTTTTTTTATGTTTCGGACCTATTCCGATACCCGCAATTGAACTTGCAGAGGAAGTGCTCATCGTTTTGAACCAAAGAAATAGATTCATAGGATCTTCAGTATAATGTCTCCAATTTGGTTACTTATCTCATGTTTGGTATGGGTAACAGGTGCGTTTAGTTTACCAAAAGTGCAACAATTATCTGTGAAAGGTATTGAATTAAGGGCAGGATGGATGAGTGGCGATTCCTCTGCTCATGACGGTTGGAATAGATTAAAGTCACCAACATTGAACAAAGGTATTATAGAATATATTAATTTTTATATTTATAAGTATAATTGCTGATAATTATTTATTTGTGTTGCAGGAACATCATATAGTTATGAAGAAAGAAAAAAATATGGATTAGTTGGATTAGTTCCAGCAGGTGAACCAATGTCATTAGAAACTAAAGTTTCTATTGCTATGGATGAATTAAGAAAAAAAACTCAACCGTTAGATAAATATGTTTTCCTACATACAATTCAAGATTCAGATGAAACATTATTTTATGCTATATTAACTAAACATACTGCAGAAGCAATGCCATATGTTTATACTCCTACAGTTGGTGCAGCATGTCAAGAATGGGGTAAAATTTATCGTCAAGTTCCTCGTGGATTATATTTATCTATTAATGATATGGGTAATATTAAACAAATATTAAAAAATTATATTCATCAAGATATAAAAGTAATTGTTGTTACTGATGGTGAAAGAATCCTTGGTCTTGGTGATTTAGGTGTAAATGGAATGGGTATACCAATAGGAAAATTGGCATTATATACTGCATGTGCTGGAATAAATCCAAGTCAATGTCTTCCAGTACATATTGATGTTGGATGTAATAGACCTGAATTACGTAATTCACCACAATATTTAGGTCTTCGTCGTGAACGAGAAAGAGGTCCTGCTTATGATCAACTAATTGATGAATTTTTTAATGCTTGTCAAAGTGTTTATGGTCGTAATGTACTGATCCAATTTGAGGATTTTGGAAATTTAAATGCATTTAAATTATTAGAGAAGCATCAGCATACTGCATCATGTTTTAATGATGATATTCAAGGTACTGCCTCCGTAGTACTTGCTGGTATTCTTTCATCATTAGGATTAGCTAAAAAGAAGTCTATTTCAGATCATACTTTTTTATTTCATGGTGCTGGTGAAGCTGGTGTTGGTATTGCTAATTTAATTAGTTCTGCAATAATGCTTGAAAAAGGATGCAGTGAAGAAGAAGCGCGCAAAAATATTTGGTTGGTTGATAGTCAAGGATTAATTTGTAAATCCAGACCAGATGAATTAGCGCATCATAAAAAACCATACGCTCATTTACTACCAAGTAATGCTAATACAAAAGGTATTGATAATTTATTAGATGCTATTAAATTAATTAAACCAAGCGCATTAATTGGTGTAAGTGCACAAGGAGGAGCATTTACTAAAGAAATGTGCCAAGAAATGGCAAAAATTAATGAATCACCATTAATATTTGCTTTATCAAATCCAACTAGTAAAGCTGAGTGTACACCTACACAAGCGTATGAATGGACTAACGGCAAATGTGTTTATGCTTCGGGTTCACCATTTGATCCTGTAACATTAACAGATGGCAGAAAGTTTGTTCCAGGTCAAGGCAATAATGCATATATATTCCCAGGTGTTGGATTAGGTGCATTAGCATCTGGTGCATCAACTATTACCGATAACGATTTTTATGTGGCTGCTGCTGCACTTGCCGAACAAGTTTCTGCTGAACGATTAAATCAAGGATGTGCTTATCCACCACTTAGTGAAATCAGAAATGTAAGTGTTAAAATAGCTAATGCTGTTGCGAAAAATATTTATAAAAATAAAAGAGCAAGTATTAAACCAGATAATAACGGTGATTATTTAGCAATATGCAAACAAATTATGTATGAACCACATTATTAGATAATTTAGTTATTTATTTGATTCAGTTAGTCTAGTAATGTTAAAATATTGATTTGTTATTAATTTCAAATTAACTTCCGTAGTATTCAATTATAATTTTTTCAATATAAAAATTAAAATATTTAATTTCAAGATAGATCGGATACGACTTGTGAATAAAAGGTTCTTGTATAGAAGATCTATTGAAGTTTAATTGTGCATGTGCCTACAAATTAGGTACAGATTGTCGGTAGGTCGGTACTGTGCGGCCCCCCCTTGGTCAGTCAGTTGGAGAAGAAAGGAGTTGGTAAAAAGGAGCTGACTACGGTTGGATGTCAGCATTATCACTTTTAAGGCGCAAAAAGCACCAAGACATACGTACAGATGAGTCAAGTGCACCTGATTTAACTGAGCTTCTTCTTACGGAGGAAGGTTTAGTAGATCAATTTGGAAATACAATTATGAGAGATATAACTGCTGAGGACCTTCAATCAATCATAGGTAAAGGAATAAATATAACGGAGTTACAGCATTTAGGTACGTTTTATTTTAATTTTATGAAAGTGATGCGTCTTGTATTCGTTTTGTATTATTATTCTTTACTAACTTAACTTATACTAATATAGATTTATCGATAAATATTGAACAACAATCTATCATTGATCTTCCACATATTTGTCCAAAATTAATTTCACTTAATATGGACTACAGTACCATAAATACTATTCGTAATTTTGGTATTTATTTTACTAAATTAAGTGTCTTAACATTGAATAATTGTAATCTTTATGATATTGATGGAATATCTGCATTACCAGGTTTGGTTGAACTATCGCTTATTGACAATTATATAAGTGATATTAGTCCATTAGCAATGCACGATAACTTAAGTATGTTGAACTTAATTGGTAATAATATACATGATTTATCATTTACCGATACTCTATCCTCGTGTTATAAATTTAAAAGTTTATTTATGACAAATAATCCTATATCTAATGCACCAAATTATCGTTTAATTGTTGCTTCGCTTATAAGTACATTACAACTATTGGATGGTGTCCCGATTGATACAGAAGCCAAGCAGAAAATAAGTAATAGTATGATATTAGAAGCAGTAAGAAATATTCACAGCAATGAAGTAATTAATAATAATAGTAGTAGCAATAACAATATAGTAAATGAGAAACGAAAAGATGGGATATCCAGTTCATTATTAGAAACTGGTAGTGAGTTAACACATGGATCGACAGTTGTTTTAGCTGGCAATGTTGCCGCTGCCATGAGAAGGAGAAAAACTGAAAATACTAAAGATCTTGACCCCAGTGGTAATAATGATGTAATACCATTTTTTAGTGAAGGGGATATAACTGATCTTCATAAATGCAGGACTCATAATTTAAATGAAATTAATGAGGCAAAAGTGAAACAAATAAAACAGCGTCCAATGTCCGCTATTACTACTACTCGTAGTGAAGTACATGCTAATAGTAGTAATGTTCGACCGCAATCTGCTGCAGGAAGATCAAGAAATCCAAACCAGTGTAATTCTGCGCCATTTAAAATAAGTAGTGGAAATAGTAGTAACAATTTAGAGAAACCTTTAACCTTTTTACCAAATGTTAGTGTTTCTAGTGCGGAGAAAGTTTCTAAAGGATCCAGCATAATTCATAAGGATATAGTTATTCGACATCATAATGATGATAGTGATAGCAATAGTGATAGCAATAGTGATGATGAGTATATTGGAGTATCACATGCATCTCGTCATCGATTGATGACATCTCAGTCACGGCGACAGGGGAAAATAACTACCGTGACTACTTCCACACCTCCTGCATCAAGTGTAAAAAATATTAATGCGACACCTTCTAGTATTGGTGATGATTCAAGTATCAACTTTTCTAATAATGATATTTCAATTGTATCAACCCCAGATCATCCTATATTACGAATATCCAATCAACTACTCACTACAGATATAGATGCTTCAATTCCAAGTAATGATCAATATGGTATGTCTTTAGGATTTAATCTACAAGGAAGTTTGGCTGCCATTAATCAATGGGTAGATGATATGGATTCTGATGATGAAAATAAGCCTGATAGTCCTGATAAAAATCCAATCAGTCGGATCATCGCCAAGTATAAGAAGAGTGAAGAAGCTGAGATAAATATAATTTCCATTAATGACGCATCTAGTGGTGGACAACGTGTATTAAGTAGAGAAAAGATTATTTCAATGTGTAATGGTAATACTACCAATGCAAATAATAATGAAAAGGGTATTGTTAACCCTGCTGTAGTGACTGTTGCTACATCTACTAAGGTCCAAAAGGCACAACCCATAAAGACTACAACTAAACTACCGAATAATAAAAGTAACAACAATAATAATAATGATTTAACAATGAAAGTTCACACCACTAGTTTAAATAGTGACGGTTCATCTCCTCCAAGAGCCTAAAGTAAAATTGTATATGTATATATAAGAAAAGAAAATCCTATAATTATTTTATTACATTACATGAATGCTTATTTCTTCTTATTCTTTCCTATTTTATCACCAAGTGTGAGTTCTTCCTCAACCGCTTCAATATCTCCACCAATATATTGAAACTCAAATGGTAACATTTTTTTCTCTAAATCTTCATCGAAATCCATGGTAACAAAGTTGCTGAAAACACTGTCATCATCCATTGCAAGAGGGAAGAAATAACCACCAGCTTCAACTCTTGCCTGCCATGGATTACTACCACAATATGATCTAAATCCTACTATTTCTTGAAATGTATGTTCGTCATCTAGCAACTTAAACTTTGTGTAATTAGACATTGCTGATAAAAACTCTATACGATTGTATAATGGCACTTGAATCAGTAATGGAATTGATCTGAGATTTTCCTTGTAATTGGCATTTCGTCCTTCGGAATGAGCAAAAGATGTCGAAGCTACACACATACCATTAGTCAACTTCCAATTGACGGCGTCATCACGTTTAGTTGATAGGAACTGTAATGCATGCGGTACACATATATCCCTGGAATGTACATCTTTATGATTATATTTATACACCGATGGTACTTCCCAAGTATTATATTGATCAACGGCAATTAATACTGGATGTTCAGGTATATTTAGTTTTTTCAACTCTTCAACCATATCCACAAAAACACTGCCGCTGATTTGACGGAAACAAACACCTAGTAAACAAAGATCGCGTAATGTTTTGACCTGAAATTTTGGATAATCAAAATTAGCCAATACTTCTTGATCTTTTTCATCTTCTTCTTGAATATACTCGCCCTCGCCTACACATACAATAAATAAAAATAGAAGAATAAATGGAACTAAGTGATAAGGTACCTAATATAATCTCACGTAACTTAATAAAGGACATTTTGTCTCTACCAGGCATATTCTTATTCCTATTCCAACTTTCAGAAAATTCTTTCAACAAATCTTTATACTTATCAACAATTCGATTATCACTCAAATTAATTGTTGCCAATATATTTTGATGTGCTTTATAAAATCCACGTAATGCGTCTACTGATAATAAGCAATTATCGTACAATTCACTACCATCTTTAGTCGCACGTTTAGGATAAATAGGATCAATCCACATACCTTCTTGTACGTGATCCCAACCATTAGGAATGAATAAACAAATCCATCCGTTTTTACGAGCATGGTATACAATTTGATTGAGTATAACACTTTTACCACTGCCACGATCACCATTTAATAATACTTTCGTTGGTATATCTGATACCTAGAGTGAGTGCGTAAATAAAAAAATACTTAGTGAATATGAAGTATATAAAAAAATTATACCAGACGATTATTATCAAATTCATTTGTTGGATGTAAAGCGATTATATCTGAGACTATTCGATCAACTCGTTTAACATCTGTAATATCATCAGGATTTAATCCTTCAATTCGTTCACCATCTTTGCGAAGTTTCACACTTTCACGATGCAATTCCGATAAATCATTTGGTTGAATCTCTTTTGAATAATAAAATACACGAGTTTCGGCACTAGACCATTCTGGACGATCCGTAAGACCAGGAATAAAATTATGACGATATGCCATTGGTAATTTATTATTTTGTGGTTTATATGGACTCTTGATGGGCAATTTATTCAATTTACGATTCTTAAATTCATCTAATAAACTACAAACAATTTTTGTTGGCTCTCTTAACATCCATGAGGTATTACTAGTACAAGAAAATTCTTCTTCAGTTTCACCAGCGAGTCCTAAAAAAAAGGTAATAAATAAATATGTAAGGTACGAAGGTAAATGGAAAAGTATTTACCTTCAGGTATAACTTTTTTCAAGTCATTTTGATCCAATTGAACAAACCCGCCACTTGGAATACTATAAATACTTCCAGTATTAAATGCATCGTTATTGAATTGTGAGAAGTACTTAAGAAGCGAGTAGTATTCTTTTTTTGGTCTCAGAATCTTATGTGCATTATTTGTCGTAACTGAAACTTTTTTATTTCCCTCATCTTCGTCCATAATAGCACTATCTAGGCTTTTACTTTTTTCTTTAGTTCGACTCTCATTCAAAAATCTATGTTTTCTTGTTTCTTTTAATTCTTCCTCATCTGACGATGAATCAGAATCTGAACTACTGCTACTACTACTGCTGCTGCCCCCTTTGACATCATCGTCATCATCATCGTCATCATTGGCAGTGGTCATTGCTGGGATGCTTCTACTTGCAATACCTCGTTTATTATTTTGCTTATTATAATCACGAGCAATTTGCATATAACTTCTACGTGCTTGCTTAAATTCGACTCCAACTGAAGTATGCGCTGCAGTGACCTGTAGGCCATCAAAAATAGATGACCGTAAGCGTAAGCGACGTAAATTCCGCAGCATCTTCTTCTATGATTGTTTGTGGAAGCCTTTCCTTGCAGCGTTTGTTGGGGGCCGCAATATTGCGCTCTCTTTTTCAGTATTTTATCTGTTAATATTACACCAAAATCAACTAACGACAGATTAATTGTCAGATCGTGGTAACATTTAAAGAATAAACCAGTCAATAAAAGTTTTTAAATACATAAATTAATAAATGAATTAGATGTACAATTTAAAAATGTTAAACAGTAACTAAAGCCTATTTTAATGTTGTTGTAAATGGTCATGATATCATTATTGTATTATGTATGTGAATTGTTGTCACCAAAATTGCACTAGCGCTAATCCCCGATATCATCGCCCGTTTGTAAAAAGTTTTAACAATGAAATTTTTATAGTGACAATGGAATTTCTTATGTCTTTTTTCTATCAATATGTATAAGATTTGCAATTAATTGTATATTTAAATGTTGGACATCGTATTAATTATAGCAGTAGCTGGCACAGTTATAGGAATTGTGTTGTTCTATGGTTGTTGTCATTTGTATCGTAGACTGATCTATTCTATTCCACGTGCAGATTTCCGTTATTCAGAACGTCTTAAAATTCCTGTTAAGTATATTCCTGATGTGGTTGTTGAAGAATTACCACCTGAGGATGAAGTACCTGATGCCAAAGAAACACGTCGTGATCGTGTAAAGAAAATGAAAGACAAACAAGCATTAGCTGATAGTTTAAAGCCTGTTTTAGATGACGATGATGAATATGAAGAAATTGAAGTTAAGATTATTGATGATATCGAGACAGGTAATAATAGTATGAAACACGATTTTTGTTGTTGTTGTTTGGTATATCATAATGCACCTATAGAAGCTGAACATAAAGTCATGAAACGAGTTAAGAAAGTCAAACAAGTTATTATAGATGCACCGGTTTCAATAGATCGTAATGCGTTGAAAAATGCGAGAAAGAAAGAGAGAAACACTATAATAAATGATTTAGACTTGAATAATGAGTCTAAACAGGTAGAAGTAATAGAATATATTACACTCAGTGAAGCTGTCACCATAAAAGATTTGTTAACTATGTACTACACTCGCTTTGATACTGAAAAGTTGAAAAATATTGATAAATTACTCGAAAAATATACCAATAATGAATCAGAACTTATTGATGCTTTAGAAAAAAAATATGGTATAACTTGTTCAATTATTTACTCTCTTACTCATATATATTAACTCTTGTGCAATATTAGGTAAATTAGTTAAAGAAAAAGAGGATGTTGTAAAAGATATAAATATTACCGCTGCACCCGAAAGTCCAACAATGGATGAAACAGAATCAAAACAATTAGAAAATGAGAACACATTTAAAACAGCAGAAAATAGTACGAAGAAAAAGAAGAAGAAAAGAATTATATACCAAGGTAGACGAGGTGCTGTTAGTGATAAAGGCCAGTTCGCAGAAAGTAGTAGTAGTAGTGATGAAGATAATAGTGGTAGTAGTAGTGATGAGTCAGTAGGAATCCATCCAGTGAAAGATTTACCTATTGGTTCATCATTATTTGATTTGGATCGAACTGAAAGGCGTAAAGAGACATTGGCGTGGCGTAAATCTGTTCGTGCAAAGAAAAAAATGCAAAAATTACGTCGAGGTGAAATTGATACAATAGCTCTGAATAGTGGACCATTACCTAATTTAATACCACCTGGTTATGTACAATCTCCGAATGTGCCTGTTGAATTAATACCTGCGAATTTATTAAAGCGAAAAATTTTGTATAGGTGGGAAGGCGATGATGTTAAAGCACAAGGTTGGTTTATCGGCACTATATGCGCGCCGAGTAAGTCGGAGGGATTCAATTTTAATATAAAATATGATAAATTTGTTACTATGAACCACTATGTTGATGGTATACATAAGGTTTATTTGAGTCATGCAGGCAATAATGCATATGGTCGACGATGGGTACTATTAGATCGGACTGATGGTGTAGTGAAAGAAGAAACTGAAACAAACTAAGGAAATAATATAATATATTGTAACTTATTGTAAATTTATACATAAATTCTTACTTGATTTACTTTCCATTCTTAACCTCCCATTGGCATATGGTCTTGTCAAGACCGCCAATCGAGGCAACATATTGTCCATCATAACTGAATCGAACTTGCATAATATGTTCTGAATGTCCTTTATATTCTTTAAATGCAGATTTTTCTTTTATAGAAGGATATCTGAATAATTTGACACGTCGATTGTCATCACCGGTAACTAATAAAGTATTTGAATTATTACGATCAACACTATTAATATCTGTACCATCAGCTAACGCTGGCCATATACCTTGCACTGGCCATCCAAACATACATGTAAATGTCACCCATTTTACATCTCTTACATCTGAAGTGCTAGTGATATGTTTTCCAGTCGCAACATCCCAAAATAAATACTCATAATCTCCAGATACTGATTGAAGATATTTGCTGTCACTACTAAAATCAATTGCTGTAATAAAAGAGTGATGTTTCTTGCATCTTGCACGACATGAAAAGGTTGTTGTATCAAGTAAATAGATAGTATTATCATGTGATCCAACTGCAATAGTTAATCCATCTGGTGAATATGCCATGCATTGAGACCATTCTGTTGCAACTAGCACATCCGCAATTCTAACACTTAAATCAGCCGATAAAATATGTAGACGACCATCATAAGTACAAGCAGCAATCTGTGAACCATCAGGACTGTATGTAACCGCCCTTACCTTCTCACTCAGTGTGACAACATGAATCTGTTGCTTACATTTAAAATCCCATACACGTAATGTGGTATCATCACCTCCTGTAACAACTTTGTGGGAGGATGGATGAAATGCCAGAGCCCAAGCCTCTGCCCGTTCTTGATAATGACCTTGCATCCAACGATACATTTCTGAAGGATTCAACATATTCACCTCGTATATCTCGGATCCCTTTGTACCCATTAATAATCGATCATCTTTCCATGCTAATGCTTGAATTTCTGGTTTGAATGAGACAGGTGTGGACTCTTTCAAATTTAATGTCCATAATTTAATGAATTGTTGATTCCATAAATGTACAAAACCATCTTTACCACCAGAAATGAATCTTAAACCCCCTTCATTATTCTTGGAATTACCAGTGTTGCACATGGCAGTAATAGCGCCATTATGTGCATCAATATATTTGGTATTATTCTTCTCTTTCCATAATAATATCTTACCATCAGCCATACCAGTTACAAAGTCTTGACCTATTGCTGTAGCAGCAACTACTGTTTTAACAGTAATAACTTTGTTATAAATACCACCTTTTGATGATAATTCACTTACACTTTGATTAGGGGTAGGCAATTCCCAAAATTTAATATGATTTTTACCACCAGATAAAAGGTATTTGTCATCTACTACACTAACACAATAAATATCAATACCTTTACCAATTTTACCTTTGCCTACCAAATGACAGTTACTACTATTGTGTACAGCAACCATTCGATCATCATCCATTCCTATAGACACCAATAAATTACCACTACCAGAAAAACGTAAAACGGAAACTCCTCTTTTATGATATTTTATTGTATTGATAGTAACACCAGTGTTGGCATCCCATAATACAATTTTTGGATTAGGACCTATTTCACCAGTTGCTACAGTATGACCAGCAGGATGAATAGCCAATGAAATAATATCATCGTCATGCTCAGTGTTGAGTACTTGGGTGTGATCATTTGAATTATATACTATTCCTATTCCAGCCACATGGTACACAACTTCATTAATGGAATCAGCAAATCCTAAATTATTTCGACAATCCCAGCCACGATAACCGTATACAAATGATAATTGCAGCGTACTATCAGGAGTACTTGCAACATTAGGTGGTTCTTTGAAATTAGATGGTTCTCTTATCGCACCTTTCCATGGTTTAACAGCTTGTGATTGATCACCAGCAATAGAAGATAACTTAACTGGTAATGTTACATGTTCCGCATCACTTACATCTTGAATAACTTCAAGTGGTGGAACACCATCAATTTGCATATGATCTTGATTATTCAACAACGTATTTGCAAGTTTTTTGTATTCAGTGGCATTTTCTTCACTGAGACTAGGTACTAACTTAGGATTAAAAGCATATAATCCTAGGGCCATACGCTCTCTCATCTCTTCCTGAATATCAGAAGCCCAGACAAATATACAACGATCATCTTCGCCTACTGAAATACAATATGAATCATCATGGCTAAAACAGATGTTGGAAATAGGTCCTGAATGACCTCTGTAAGACTTTTCTGGAGCACCTTCAGATGTGCATGGATAGTTGTATAATTGGACTCTACCAAAATCATCTGCTGTAGCCAACACGGGAACTTTCATCCAACTATGAGATCGGCAAACACTATTTATATCACCATCTTTTGAACATGATGACCAAATACCCTGTACAGCCCAGCCATATGGACATGTGTAATCTGCCCACCACACATCCTTTAGTAAAGATGGATGCATCAAACGTTCACCCTTATGATTCCAATACAACAGCTGATAATCATCTGCACTTGTTTGAATACATATATCATCTTGTAATAATGGGCGTTTTTTACCAAAAAGTAACAGTAAAATTTTTCCATATTCATCAACATATTTTGTATACTCAACAATTTCCTTTTTATCGTCATAATAACAAGTCCCAATAATAACAACGATTGACTTTTCTGTTGCTTGTTTCGTATCGACTGGCTTGACGACAGCGTTAGTATCAACAGTCGCATCTTTATTAACTATTTGTGAGTTAGGTACATCAGTAGGCTTGTCTCCTGTTGGCAATGCAGCTTTTGGTGGTTCTGATTTTGACGATTGAACTTTTGCCTTGTTTTTGTTAGCAATAATTGACTGAATCGAAGCATTATTAGGGTCTTTCTTTACGATGCTGTACTCAGTCTCAGTAATACGGACTACTGATTTGGATAAAATTACACCGAAATTAATCCGACTAACACTAGCAGTGTGTCCATTATAAGTTTTGTCTTCAATACTTTTTTTATTGATAAGTTCTAAATCGGTTGTTCTGTATAGATACATATTGTTATCATGGCAACCAACTGCAAGTATACTGCCATCGAAGGAGTATTTTATTTCTTGGATCCATTGACTAGGTCCTATGTAGTTACTTCTGTCAACTTGTGGAGGTTTTATTTTCTTAATAGTAGACAATTTCGTTGGGTTTATTGTTCCATTACTTTTTTTCACCAGATTGGTCGTTACATTAGTTACTTGTACAGGCATTTCTTTTATTTCACTCTTAACCTCCTCTGCTTCATTTTTAATGGGTGGTAATCCTTCAGCATCAGCCTTGACACCTTCATCCGAAGTTACTTTATCATCTACTTTATCCTTCTCATCTGATGCATCTTTATCTTCATTAGATTTAGTTTCATCAGACTTCGTTTCCGTTTCATTGACTACAGTAACACTACCTTCTAATGTAACTTCAACAGTACTAACAACTTCTTTCTTAATTTCGCTCGAAGATGGCACCTCATCACTTGGTACTTTCTTTGGCTCCTCCTTTGGAATACTAGTAATGCTAGTGATACTTGATGAAGGAATAATGGTGTCAATAATGTTAATTTCTTCGCCATCTAATTCAGGATCAATACTCACACATGGTTTATTGTGAGGATTAAGAAGTATATCTAACGGTATTATCCAAACTTGGTCATTCACTGCAATAGCTAACTCTTCGCGCTTTTCTGTATTACCACTATTTGGATAAATATCAATAGCGCGACATTTATCAGGTAGCATACAATATGAAATGAGTTTATGATCCTGTAATGACCAGACTCTTAATGACGGATCATCACTTGCTGTGAAGTATATTGGTAAATGAGGATGAGAAACTAATCCCCATAGCTCACCCTTATTGTTGCAAGAAACTAACTTTTGTGCAGGTAATGTATCAAATTTGATGCTACCGTTATTATATGGACTTTGAGGATTATTTAAAGATTTCTCAATAAATGGAATAGAATCGTCAGTAACTTCATATATTTCACTCTTTACTGTACCAATTAATATAAGTCCGTCGCGTTCAGTTATTGTACGAATACTATTTGATTGATCTTCAAAAGTACTTTTATACTCTGAAATATGACCACCATTTGGATTGATTATATTTGACATTACTTGCACTATGTTAAATGCTTTTACTAATCGTAATTCATACTCACTTGGAGTATATTCATCAGTTTTTTTAGCAATATTCTTGTACATGCGCCAAATACATATATTTCCGTTTTTATCGCCACTGATATAGCGACAGGATGTGCTGTAACCTTTCATAAATTTATGTTCAATAACGTTATTGTCTCTATCATCTGATGGAAAGATTGAAATTTCATCAATATTACCAGGTATTGCCCATATTGTATTGACTGGTGAGGTGTGCAAGTACTTGCAATTTTTATAATGATCAACGACTGTCGAAATAGCAAGTGTTTCATATGATTCTTTAACACTTGAAATAGCTTTAAAATTGTGCCAAATGATAAGATCACCAGTTAAAGTGCCGGTAACACATATGTTACTTGTTGCACTAGCTACAGAAATAATGGTAGATGGGATACATAATCCCCATATAGCACGTTGTGATTTAACATTTTTACCTACTGACCACCAAAATTTTAAATACTTTTCGCCGCCGAGAACAATTACATCATTACTTTGTTTTCCTTGTGATACATCTGAATGCAAGAATCCAGCACATAATACTTTTCTTTTATCGGTATAAGTTCGCATGATTGTTGTTCCTTTAGCCCAATCGTGTAATACCAATGTGTTATCAGCATCTAATCCTACACTTGCTAAGATATTACCACGTGAATTGAAACATAAATACGCAACACCACCCTTATGAGTTTTATTTATCTTGGTAACTACTGTGTTATCCGTACTGTTCCAAATAACAATACGAGGATCATCAGCTACATCACCAGTACTAAATAATTGACCCGATGGATGTTCAGCAAAACTAATAATATCAGCAGTATGAGCACCATTAATAAATTTCTGCTTTCTCGTACTTTTATTGAATATAATACCTATAGTTGCGGCATGATATACAACACAGCCAGAGGCAGAATATCGAACATTATTTTTAGTGTCATGGGAACGATAACCATGAATCCATTGCAATTCTAAGTCAACATCTGTACTAGAATTGCTGAATTTGAATTCAGTTGGTTCGATAACAGAACTGAGCCATGGACGAACTGGTTTGACAACATCACCGGATGGTATTCTAATTTTACCACCCTCGGTATTAGCATTATTATCAAAATAACCTTCACCTCTTGTAATTGTTCTATTTGAAATTGTTTTCATATTTTTTAATTTTGTGGCAAGTTGACGTTCAGTGTCACTGTCATCACCTGATTGTAATTCATGTTTCCATAATAAAATTGTACCATCATTTGCCCCAACAGATACTACGTAGCGTCGTGAATAATTAAATGCAACACACTTCACTTTGCTTGCATGGCCTACGTACATTTGATGTGAGGCACATGCTTCAGGACTTGGATACTTATAAATATTTACGGTGCGATCCTTTTTACCGGATACTAGGACACCAATATCAGATACCGCATCGGTGCATAATACTTCTGTGTAATCAGATTTTTCAGTAAATATACCTTGAGTAGCCCAAGTATACACACAAGTATTAGTATGCCATTTTACATCTCGAATAATCGCTGTGTGTTTTATTGGATTACCTTGTAAATCCCAATATAATAGTTCGCCTTGTGCACCGTTCGACTGGATATAATTAGAGGTAACAGAAATATCAATATGTTTCACAGAGCTATCATGACCTCTGCATATAGCATATCGTGCGTATTTCTTGTCATTTGTCTGTTTATATACATAAATATTTGTATCCTTGGAACCAACAACCAAATATTTACTGTCTTTACTAAAACATATTACAGTAATAGGCGACGAAGAATGAGAAAATGTAGCATAAACACGTAATAATGATGTGGTGGTATCTATTAAAGCTACAGATCCATCAATCATGCCCATTGCAACTATTTCTCCAGTACAATTATATGAAACGGCGGTACCTTGAATGTGTAATTGACGAATATTTATTTGTTCATGAGATCTAATAGACCAAATTCGAATAGTTTTGTCTTTACCACAAGTAATAAATTCATCGCGACTTGGATGTAACGACATACAATAAATTTTTGATTTCGAATGACCCCATGTAATACGTGACAACTCATATCCTTCACTAGGATTAGATGGCATTGTAGCTTCAAATATATCACATCCTTTCGTTCCAATGAGAATTTTATCTTGGTATGAAAATAATCCAATGACAATACCGTCAGCGGCACCAGAGTCACTTTTACCATCACCATCTAAATCTTCAGTCATGTCTAATGTTTGTCCAATTTCTTTTAGAGAACTATCCCATGTCTTAATCAAACCGTCATTGCCAGAAGTAACCACAATACCTTCTGCAGCGTTAAAATGCATACTCAATACTGGTTCATTAAAACCATGTGCTTGAATAATTTGTACACAATTTTCTTTACGAAGTCGATAAATCTCACCTGATATACATCCAACTAGTACATCATCATTGAAATAAATGACAGATAAGTACATTTGAATGGTGCCTCCACGACCAATACGACCAAGACTAGAACTAATTGCACGTTTATTAGTATTAACTGCATGGAAATATTTTATTTGTTTGTCACCAACAATAACAATTTCTGAACCATCTGGTGAATAAGCAATATCATTAACATAATTTGGTTTACTTAAACCATTTGCTGAAGAGATAATACTACCAGTAGTAGTGTCATAAATAGCAATAGAATGATCTGGATCTAAACCAATTGCTGCTAATCTATCACCTGATGGCGAGAAATGTAAATGATTAACACCAAGATTAATAATACCGTGAATAATAAGAACACATTGACACTCATTAACATTCCATATATGAATTTTATTTGTTTTATCACCAGTAGCTACTAAATTTGATGAAGGATGTAATGCTAAACATGTAATTTCTTCATCATGTCCGGTATATAAGGATTGTTCCTTTGATACAATATTATAAACAACACCAAATGTAGCAGTTGTGTACACAATTTTACGTCCTTTTGTTGCGTCAGTATCATTTGAACTCGTTTCAACATAACATAAATTATGCGATGCTGTTGCTTTATAGCCATAAACCCATGATAATTCTAGATTAGTATCAACACATTCTGTTGATGGATAATAATTTGTTGGTTCTTGTATTTTACCTTTCCATTGTACAACAGCTAGGTCTAATTTACGCAATTTTGATAAATTCATTAATTCTCCAACATTAGCTATAACACCGGTTTTATCATTAACAGTATCATCTTCTCCGTCAGATTCATATATGGATGTGCTGCTATCATCAATAATTTTATACCTTAAATCATCGATTGCCGGATATAATTTTTCATCTGCCTCATCTGCACTATCATCAACATCAAAGTCATCTTTTGCTGATGCGCTTATTTTACTTAATCCTTCAAGTGCTTGCATTAATTCGCGGTTTGATCGAGCCCATAATATAAACTCATCGTATGATATTTGACCAGAACCATCACGATCAGCACGATTAAATGCATCAATTGCTAATTCTTCATAATAATCAATTTTTGGTTCTACTCTTTCATCACCACCAGTTAATACATTCATACCGCAAATACTAACCATCATCATAACAACAATTTCTTTGCGAGATAATGTTGCATTTAGATTAAAATCGTATAATTCAAAACAAAATCTTGCCTTATCTTCAAATGGTGCTTGACATACTAGAGCTAGACCACCTAATAGTTCTAAACCATCAATTCTGCCTAAAATATTAATAAATAAATATGAAAAAAATGTTGTAAAGTAGTTAAGTCATGTGTACGTACCATCATGATCATTATCAAGAATATCAAATAATTTTCCCAAAGGGCAATGAGCAGCCATTCCGTGTTTAAACGACATAATATTCTCGAATTGTGCTTTTACCATGGCAAAACCAAAGATTTGTTGACAAAATCGTTTGTGCAATTCTTTTACATCATCTAATGTCCCTGTTTGCGTGAATAAATAAGTTTGAGTGAGAAAACGGATGAATTTTGAATAATCACACTTACATAATGCAAATATTTTAGTTTCTTCTAGTAGTTGGACACTCCCAACCTTTCCAGCTGTCTTTCCTAAGATTTGCCCCATCGAAATACCAACTTCTTGGTTTGAAACGGGCAACTGAACTTAGATTGTTACAACTGCAAATTTCAGGCCGAATTTCAAAATTACCGGCCCAATGAATCCATTAGACGTTATGATATAAACTGAATGTAAGGATTATCAGATAAAAATATTGTTACCATACTTAATAATATGCAATTATTCGAACTACTTGGTCATTTAAACATTTATACTCTGTTTGGGATTGTAACGATTCGTCATAACTGAATCTGTACAATTCTAGCTATGGACATAACCCAAGTCTAAAGATGAGAGGAATTTAAAAATAGAAGCGTATTTTAATTAATACTACTAACTTTATTGTTCGTAGCTTTAACTTTGATATTATGATTATACAAAATACATTTACGTAGACATTCCTTACTTTTCTTTCATTGCTTTAACTAAAATAGCTATTCTATAATTTAACTTCTCATTTTCTTTTTTCAATTTCTGATTCTCAGCAATTAATTGATTATATTCTTCTGGTTTACCACTGTTTAAACAAGTAGTATTGTTACTTTGACCATTACCATTTTCGCTGAGTAACTTACTCTTGATTTCACGCAATCGAGATAATATATGTAACTGAAACTCCTTAAGCTCATTCGAGTTATTTGCAGCAGATATATTAGTTATTTCTAATGCTTTTAATCTATTTTCTAATGCATGTACTTGGGATTCTAATTCTACACTCATTTTTAAAATGCAAATAATTGTTTCTTAATATTGTAACTTTTACTGTAGATATTATAACTTGCAACGTATCGTCGATAAGAACGTGCTTTGCTACCGTATATTTTATATTTTGTTCCTTAGTAAGGCACAAAGAACAAAAACCTGGGGCCGATATCGATTTTGGAACGACTTTAGAGACGTTGTAAATGTTATATATTACATCGTTATTGATAGGGGTGTATAGAGAGAACTGCTGTTATTCCTAAATTGTAACATTGTAACCAGTAATTTTTGCCATAATAACCAGTTCAGGATTCTCGGAGCAGGGATTAGTCAAAATTGGCGACTTTTTAAAAAAAAAACACGGAAATGGAACACATAGAGACACAAAGAAACGTAATTACTGTTTTCCTAACAATGATTCCATGAAAGTACTAATGATTTGAGCACTATTTCATAATGGACTACTTGCTGCTATACTGTGTTCTACTATTCATTGCTTGTGCGATAAGAGAATCGTCATCATTTTTAAATAATTCTACGGACATTTTTGATAAATACTGTGCAGATACCAATCATAAGAACTATACATCGTGGATGTGGAATAAGACTACATGTGAATCTCAATGGTTAAACAAAACAGATAGCGATATAGGTAAAATTATATTTTACTAAACTCCTTTACTTAAATTTTAAAAACTTACTGAATGACTACTTGTTATTTAAAAGGTGAAATGTCTCTTGAATTATTAAAACACATGAAGAATGATTATGTCCAAACGAGGCATAGTATTATTAACAAAGAACGAATGAATAAAATTTTTAATGATCTATCAAATGGTTTAGATGTCCGTGTCATAGTCTTTGGTGGATCGTTTACTGCTGGAAGGCAAGGTGGTGGTATAAATCATGCTTGGCCAAATCGATTGCAAAATATGTGGAATGAATCAACTAATGTTGCCCATACCACTAAAGGTAAAACTGCTTCATTTACTGAACAGATAATATTTATATTATATTTATATTATATTTATATTATATTTATATTATATTTATATTATTAATTCCATAGGTAAACTTTCCATATCGAATTATGCTGTTGGTGCAACGACATCAACTTGGCTATTATATAGATTGTCTTCATTATTGCATAATACTACATCAGTTGATTTGGTTATCATTGACTATGATGTGAATGATTGTGTTCAATATAGTGATGTTGATAAAAATAAAACTGAAGAGTTAAATTCTATAACAGAAGTTATTATTAGAAGGATATTAGAAATGGAATCGAAACCAGCAATTATATATTTAAATGTTGCAATAAATCATAGGTAATAATCATATCATAGCAAACTTATTGTTATCTAACTTGATTATCATCTCATTCATTAGAAACGGTGATCAGTTAAGTCCTAATTGTATTGAAGATCTTGCATGTTATACGATGGATTATTCTAGATATAACATACTAAAAGCTTATTCCATTCCTTTTATATCTCAAAAATTTGCCCTTTGGTCTAATTTTTCATGTCCTGCACCAAAAAAGTATTGGGATTGTAGTCGAAGTTGTGCACATCCTGGTTATGGGGCACACACAACAGTTGCCAAAATATTACATTATTATTTCAGTCAGAATTTAAATACTACAAAGAGCAATTTTGATAAACACGAGCTTCATACACTGCCGTATTTAAGTGAATACAGCGAAGACTTAGATAAAGATGTATGCCGCAACGATGTGTTCACCGTTGATCATTTAAATTCACCTGAAATACAATATAATTATACCCATCATCTACCTACTCATGTGAAAAATATAACAATAGGGAGAAATAATTACATGAAATGCTGGGATTATAAAGAAGATGTAAGTTACTTATCACTTACTCACTCTATTTTACTTACTTTTACACTTTCTTCACTCAAGGTAATAGGGAAACCAGGTTGGATTATTGATCACGAAGACTGTTTGAATTCTTCTATTATATTTAATGTACAGTTTGGTGATCTTAAATCATTTTCAGTAACTATTCTTACAACTTATAATAATTCAGCGGGGGGTGCGGAAGTTTATTTGTCTCAATCCATTATTAATCCAGATGAAATATCAACTGAAGATGTTGATTACACCAAACTGACGTATTTATCATCGTATTATGCGCATCCAGATAATGCAAAAGGATTCTCATATTCAACTGGTACAAGAATTCTTCAAATTTTTTACTCACTCACTCATTCACTCAGTCTATTATTCACTCACTCTATTATTTACTTACTTATTACTTAATAATAGTTTACACATTTCGCAGCGCATCATGGAAAGTGAAGAATGATCATAAACATCATTTAGTTCAATTCAAAATTATCGATGATCATATGATTTCCTCCAATAGTACTCACTTAAATTACACTTCTATACTCAATCAATCTATTTATATGATCTGTTCGCTTATTCATATTTGCTTACTTGTTTCCTAATATAACAACTGTCTTATATACTCACTCACGGTTCTACATTTTTAGGTAGTTTGTATTATTTTTTAAAATTTAAGTTAGTGGATAGACCAGATAGTATTCATCCGTTAAAGTTTAAAATTATTTCATTGACTACATGTTAGGACTAGTTATATTTTAAGTATATATAATGTATTATGCAGAATATACCTTTTCGAAAGGTGTCACTTTTCCACACCCATTAAAACGTTTCCAAAAAATTTCCTGAGAAAGAAAAAAATAAAATTCTGAAAGCATCAGAGTATTCTACGGGAACTGTAAGATTCCAAAGAAGCGGCGGATTTAGGGTTATCAAGAGCTCTTTCATTTCCCGTATAATTTGATTTTGTACTATCTATAATGGGATGCGAAGGATCTCGTGTAACAGCAGAAGAACGGGCTCAGATGCAACATAATCTTGGTTTAGATCATGTTCCACATGTACATCTTCATCCCCACCATGGACACCATCATCTTGAAGGGTTTAGCCCGAATGAGTTAGCACATGCTGGTCATTCATCCGATCATTTACACACTGGACATTCATCAAATCAGTTGGAAGGGCACAAAGGTTACTTATTTCATTATTACTTCTTAATTTTATTACAATTTCTCACTTACTCATACAAAAGGTGGTCATGATCATGATAATCATATGGATTGGCATAAAGTACCTGATGCAGTGAAACAATATGAAGAAAAACAAAAGCATCATAAACATGATATTCACCATGAAGTACGTGACTCTTTAGTAAATGTTCACAAGCATGGTCACCGCGATCATCATAACGATCATCACGATGCGTACAAGCACACACACGGTATCCATTCGAATACTGGTGGTCATCATACTGGTGGTCATCATACTGGCGGTCATTGATAATCAATTACATGAAAATAAACCTTATTACTATAGACACGTTAATATCGTGATGTACAATATACACAAATATTCTATTCTATAAATTCCAATTCTGATATTGAGGACCTATTGCTCATACTACTTTCTCTTGCTCTACTAAAACTATCATATTCACGACTTTCTCTTCCACCGTCTAATAAGTTACTGTTACGACGGGTTTGTGTTATCGAGCGAGTCATTGATACTGATAAATGTCTTGTGTTGACTGGAGTTGAAATATTACTAGCGAATGAATAAATGAGTGAGCGAGCTTGTAAATATAAGAAATGGGAGAAATTACCTTGTAGTAGACTTAGTTGGTGACAAAGTAGACATATCAATGTCTTCAATACCATTAATATTCTCAATCTTCTCACTTGTTGATGATTCAAAAATAGCAGTATTTTGTTGATTCGCAAAGGATTTCGGTGTATCTAAGCAAGGGGATATATGAGAAAAAAGTATACTGAGTGGTTTACTAAGGGTAATACCTGTATAATCCATAGTCTTGTCACGTAAATATAGTACAAAATCCTGGAATTTCTTTAATACACCATTTCTCTGTGATATATTTGCAACAGGAAGTGCAATTACAAATTCAGAGGATACAATTGTAATTAAAGGCAACTCTTCCCCATCAATTATATAAGAGAATTTTCCTAAGCGATTATGTAAGAATTAGGACAATGCGAGTGAAGAATTAAAATACCTGGTCTGATTTCAGCAATATCATCTATATTAACAGATTTCACATTATCAGTAGTTGGTACAATATCTGCCTCATCACTATTTGTATCCAATACCTCGGTAAACGACAAGGTGTGGTCTAGTTCATTATATAACATCAATCGTTGAACAGGTTGACTCCCAACTATAGTGAACAAGTATAAGTGAAAAAGAATGAAAGAAGTAAAGTTAGCAAATAACCTGTATGCGTGTAAATCTCTTCTTCGATTAATATTCCTTTTTTGAATAAATTAATTATACGCGATGCATCAGATTGATTAATTTCATTCTTTAAATTAGGGATGTCATTATAAACTCGTTGCCATTTACGTCGGCGTAGATATAATTCAGATTCAGATAATCCTTGGAGTGAGTGAGTAAGAAAAGGAATAAGCGAATATATGAGTTAAGAGCATGAGTTAATGGGTGATACCTTGAATAGCTAATAGTCTTAATAATTCAATGAAATTGTTTCTCTTAATATTGCTGGATCGGGGCAATTGGAAATTTAGACAACGTTCAGCACCAATGATACTTACAACTAGAGAGGGTTCTAACCATTGACATTTACATTTTTTTAATGCTACAGATGATATACCTTATGAGTGAGTGAGTAAGTGAGTGTTACAATAATGAATAAGAAATGAACAAACCTCGTCTGATAGCTGCGATATCAGCTAAAAAGATCCCATTAGCTAATCTACTATCTTGATTGTTTCGACTTGATAGAAAAACATCTTTTGTTCCAATACATATTCTTCCAAGCGCCTATATAGGTAATTGAGTTAGTAAGCAAAGTCGTGCTTTTCAGTGAAGTACTTTGTCGGTTACCTGATCATCATGACTCGCATCTAACCAAAGTATACACGGCATTTTTGAGCTATTACTCGATCCAGACTTGCGTGTAGCGAAGCCATACGTATTTTGTGAAGAATTATAATGGTAGACAGCCTCAGTGACATCATATATTGGTATACCACCCTCTAACAATGTAACAAATTCCTATTAGCGCGAAGGAGTGAATGGAATAATAAATAAATAAATTATATGTAAGTATTACCTGCAGTTCATCCTGATAATGCTTGTATAAACATAAATTTAAATTTCCTTTTTTGAAATGACTTCTTGCAAAACGCTGGATTTTATACACACATTTATGCAAGAAGTCCTTCATATAAATTGGACAATCAAGGAATTGGTACAAAGGACTAGGCGAGAGTAAGTGTAAAACATCAATTGAGTGAATATTTAAGAGTGAATGAGTAACCTGTATGAGATGCAATTGAAATATTTCATTAATTCCTGCATGGTTTTATCAATATTATCTTTATGCTGTAATAATTCCATCACATCTTGAGTATCTCCATTCAATGAACAAACGTCATCAACAGGAAACATAGCAATTATGCTAGTTAATTTGTTCGATACCTTGATGCACAAGACAGTAAGAGTGAATGAATACAAGTACCAATTTAAAAAAGTGTACCTCATTGGGTATATGCGATTGTAAAATCGATGAACCTCGTCTACTACTACCACTTCCATCATATCTCAATTTTGGGTCATTTATAAGAAATTTTAGAAACTCTTTAATTTCATCATAAGATTTAACAATTGACCATCTATGAACAGGTCGATACCTTGTGATAACTTCGTTGTGACGGGGGATGAGACCGACATATACATCAAGTCTTTAGTGAATAAGTAAGCATGAGTAAACTAGTAATAATGAACAAGATGCGTAACCTGATAGATGTATATATCTTCTCATTACTATTAAAAAACAAACTAAATTTTGATGATTTGGAACTTGTTGGTGATGATTGCAAATTAAGGGATGAAACCGAAACAGAAAAGACCAATGGATCTTTCGGTCGCAGTAGATAATCCTTATAATGCATAATTATAAGACCCGACGGAGATTCGAGCCTCGGAAAAGCAACGGGAAGGCGTAGTACAACTTCCAAAAAGGTGTGTTTTCTGAGGAAAATGTTTTTTGGTTCCGGTTTTTCTCTAGCGATAGGTAGTTTGCGATTTGTTTCGGTAGTACGGAGTCGTCGTGAATATTGTCTTAATTTGCACCCCAAATACTCACTCTTATCACAACCTTTGAATATTCAATCCTGATCTTATTTTGTTCGACTTACTGACGATATGGGGTACCGGTTTGCTTGGGTTCCAAAACTTCCGTCGACACTTTCAAAAAATGGAATAAAATAAAAACAGTATAATACGATTATGTCTGGAAAGAAATCTCGTCAACAACTGTTTTCATGTGTGTTAGATGATCCGAATCCTTCCGGAGAAAGGATAGAAAGTGAAGAAGAATTGGTTGATAAAGTTCTAAAAGAAGGACTGAAATTAAAAAATAAATGCAAACTTTTAACAAAACAGGTATTACTAGTTACCCTAATTTAATTGTTTGTTTATGCAACATTTCAATATATTTTACTTTCCAACAGTGTAATGATTATGAGATTCGGTTAATTAATACAAGTAATGCATACGAATTGTCTCTTAGACAGAAGGAGCAACAGCTACAAGAAGCACATGCGCATTGCGAAGAACTATCTTCAAGGCTAAATACTAGTCACTCCCGCGAGTTGCAAATGACAAAAGACTCCAAAGATAATGAAATACGCGAGTTAAAGATAAGAATTATGCAATTACAAGAAAATGTATCACAATATTTCTCCCATATACCTATTGCTTACAAGTTGTACTAACTTGATCACTTGAATAGATAAGTAAGATTCCTTGTGGTGTTGATATTGAATGTATTCAAAAAACAAATGAGAAAAACGAGAAACTAATTACTTACTTGCAATCTGAACTAGAACAAGTTAAGGTAAAAATCAAATCTAATCCTTCCTACAACACATTACTTATTCACTAATGCGTAAAAGATAAAAGCAGAAAATAGCAAACTTGAAAATGAGAGAATGAGAATTGAAATTGACATGCTCACAGTAGAAAAAACGGATATTGCAAGGGATTCACAAGAAGAGATTTGTACTTTAAGAACCACAATAGAAGAGTTGTTGGCTAGTAAAAATGCTGTTGTAAGCAGGTATTGCAATATTATATATTCATTTATTTATTCACTCATTAGCGCTCTTTCTAGTGTAAATCATGTCATGGAAGACAATAAAAACTTGCGTGAAAAGTTGAATAAGATTCTATACAAGGACACCAAGGCAAATAGTCCCACGTTTTCGTCAATATTTTTTACTAAAAATTCAAATTCACCAGGAAAATAAAATGAAACTTGATACTATAATTATGAATACATTTTACACAACAAAACACTCTTGTCCATTCAACTCCTCTAAAATGTTACTTGCTCACATCTTCATTTCTAAACTCTAATTTCTCACTGTTACCATTTCCATGATTACTACAAGTTTCGTCACCGTCCAATCCCGTGACATCCTCAATACCTTTAACCTAAATAGTGCATCATAGTAAGTGAATGAGTAAGAGAATGGATGAATTAGTAAATGGTCCGTACCTCCGGAATGTAATGCATCAACATATTCTCCACACCATTTTTAAGAGTAACTGAAGAAGATGGACAACCAACACACGAACCAGCCATTCGCAACTTTACTATTCCCGTATTCTTATCAAAACCTGTATAGAATAGATGAATAAACATTTAGTTGTTAAGAAAATAAATGAGTCTTACCTTTATAAAAAATATCCCCTCCGTCTTCTTGGACAGCTGGTCGTACCCTTGTTTCGATTAACTCTTTGATAGTCGCAACAACCTCATCATCAGTATCTAAGACGGTTGTATCTGATACATTTGGAGCATCTTCTACTACCTTTAAATGAATGCATGAGTAACTATGTCAATAATGAAGAGAATAAATCAATACCTTTTGATCATTTGCAAAAAAATCAAATATTTTAGAGAATAATTGTGGTTTCATAACATTCCATTGATCATCACTATGTTTTGTTATCGTTATAAAATCTCGTCCTAAAAATATTCCTTTTACACCACTTATTTTAAAAATATCTCGTGCTAATAACCATTATGAGTAAGAGAATGGTAAAATTATGCGAATAGATAAAATGATTTCACCTAATGGGGAATGAACGGTGTTACAATACGAATTATTCTTCTCAAAGAACATTCCTGTTCCATATGCTTCAGGCAGCACTAACTTATCTTGAGGTTTGAATTTCATCGAATGAGGATTCGGTGTAGTTTCCACATCTACAAACACACTTCGTACACTGCCTCTACGAAGCAATGACGGACGGCGTAATAAAGAAAATCGGGTTAACATTTTTATATCTAATTTATTTCTATTTTTTCCGTCGTATAAAATCCCATGGGACCGGAACTTTTTTCATCATCAGTTTTAGAAAGAAGTCGAGATCGATGCAGTCGGTACAGCACCACCCTTAAAAGGTTGAAAGTAGCAAGCACTCGAATTTTATATATTGTATTATATGTCTTGACGAATTCTGTATTTATAAATCGATTACATCCACCGGTACTGTACTTGTCGTTGAAAATTAAGTTTAGTAGATAGGAAGGGAAAAATCGCGTGTATCAAGCAAATGTCACATGAGGAAGCGCCATCGAGGCCTCCCCCTGATACAGATACATCGCTAGTGTCACAAGATATCACTGTGTTTTTATTAGCTGGACCAGTATTGTGTGGAAAGACTACATTTTTGAATGAAATATCACCGAATATATTAGATATTACCGCATTAATTTCGCATCGGCTGGGCTACCGCCATGAAATAGACATATCGTTAGTATTACGATTACTTGGTTACAATACAATGGGGCTAAATAAAGTATCAAGAGGGTTAGAAGATATAACAATTAATGGTAAAACAATGACCCAACGAATATGTATGAGAGACGGCATAAGTGATGAAGAAATATTACTGTTACTATCATTTTCGCCATTAATAAAATCATTAGCAATAGACTCGTTGGCAATTTCTGATCGAATTAATAAAATTACCAAATATTTAAAGACTATATGGAGTAATAATACATCAAATAATTATAAGAACATGTTTTTTGAAGTAATTCGCGAGTTGCAAAACGAGAAAGTAGTAATGACCAAGACAGACACCATGTTTATCACTATAAGGGACGAATCGTTACAGCAAGAGATACAGGAACAATCATTCAAGGTATTTTTTTTTATTCACTCACTTAATGACTCAATTATTTATTTACTCATTAAAGGAGCTGAAATATATAATTCGTGAAGAACGCGGGAAATATGACGCATTTGCATGGGAATCATTGGACTTATCTGAAATTGCATACTCTAAAGCTTTGCAAATAATTTTCTCTGTTGGTGCATTAGATGATGACATTAGTGATGGTAAAAGTAATAAATACTTGGCTAGATTCGTTAGATACGGACATGAAATTCCAACCATTTCTTTGAAAGCACTCATTAAAAGGAATATTTGCAGGTTTTTAACTGAAGGTACAATTCACTTCCCTACTAACTCATATCTCATTAACTGACTTGCTCATGTATTCACTCTATAGGGGTGTACGTACCAATAGAATATTTATTAAAATCTATTAATAAATCCACATCATTATTATCTAGTATCAAGACTCCTGTCATTGATAGCTCCCATATCTTAAACGACTCAGTTTCTAGTGAGCCTATCGCAGTAGTGACGCGGGAGTTATCACCTCGCACTGATGTGTTTACTATCACTTCGAGTACCATTTGTTCTAATATCAATAACCATCTATACAATGATAGTTATAACAGTCCTCTTAATTTCAATAGCCATTTGTGTAAGAAACAGTTTCAGCGGCCATATTATCAATGTCTAAGACTACGTAATATAGAGAATACAATATCATTCTTTAATGACTGCGTGATGGCTAACTACGCTAATCATACGTTGATCCCTATACTTCGCAGAATAAGAAGAGCAATAGCACCTCATACTATCGACATTCGTATGGCAGAATGGGACCATTCCTTAATTTACATTCTTCGAAATTATATATTCAGGGCATATCCAAGACCTTGTTGGAGTCGGCTTGTGAAGTTAATACTAGCGAAGGATTTAAATGAAACCAGTCCATATGACGGTAGTGCTGGATATACGGCTGATATATTTCATCACATGAAGTTACTCTTGGATTATCTTCATGAGAATGATGTGATAAATATCTTCACAATTTTAGATTCGACTAATCAATCAGGGATAACTGACAATTTGTCACTCATACACATGGTAACTGAGATACCATTACAATGGAACTTAATACATCATGCAGCATCTATTAATGAATTTCATGCAATGAATTTTGAAAAATTATTAGTTGGATTGATCCAACGAGGAATGAGTATCAACACAGTAGATAGTAATGGATACTCGCCGCTACATGTGGCGTGTGCAGCCATCAATATCGAGACTTGTCTGATACTAGTGCAGTATGGCGCGAGTATCACTATTACTAATAAATCAAATAAAGTGCCAATATTACTACTGATGGAGTCTATCGCACGATCCAATTACACTTGGACTACACGCACGTCATCAAACCGTATCATCAAGGCCCTTGAAGTATTAATTCCTGATCATTCCTTTCTCTGGACTATCTCTAACTCACTTTTATCGTATTGTATACTTTATACTGATGAGGTTATTGCTAGAGAGATAATTAGCCGTTGTTATAGTTGTAGTAGTAGATATTGGCGACATGATTTAATTAAAAGTATCGCTATCAAAAGCATTATTCATCAACGATTTAGTATAGCAGAATATTTAATGGAAGCATTTCATGATGTATTGTTGCGCCCGAGTGACAATGACTCATTTTGGACTCATTTACAGGACTATTTAGATACCAATATCATTAATATTATTAATAAGTCTGGTGTCGGAAGGGATTTAGGACTTCTGCTATTATACCTAGCAGTAAGAGGAGGTAATGTTGGTTGTGTACAGTACCTACTAATGAAAGGACTCTCGGTGTCAAGTCAATGCTTGTACCCTTCACAATTACTAACTTCACCCAGTGTCAAGATGGAAGATACATCAAATATATCTGCATACACCGCACTGTTGCATATTGGAGTTGTACGCAGTAGGGTTACACTATTGCAGTTACTACTTAAGGATAATCTAAGTTCTTTCGTTACTTCCACCGTGCCAACAAGTATTGGTATTGATAGTTATTATACTATATTTTCCCCTTTATGCCTCGCTTGTATCAGTAACAAGAATGACATCCTTCAGCAGCTATTGCGGTCATTGCCCAAGAGGTTGACTGTGCAAGAGTGTGTGAGTAGTAGCGCATTAAGTCCACTTGTAGCATGTGTTATAGGCAGTAACAGTGAAGGCTTGGTGCTATTGCAACAACATATGGGTATAGAACAGTTTGCACTAGCTGTTTATGCAAGAGACCGCAGTGGGTACTCTGTGCTAGACATGCTTATTTTTCTCGTTAAATATAAATCGCTGCATATTGATAAGACCTTCATGATACAGGTA
>JACCDO012174217.1_pt1 | contig 33955 bp, 34 predicted proteins | sample 7446101 | NCBI WGS metagenome assembly JACCDO01 (sample SAMN15323440, study PRJNA562643) | freshwater metagenome | isolation source: river surface water | place: USA:Blue River Watershed | collected 2017-08-16 | reverse complement strand
CGCATATGATTACTGCGTTGATTGCGGCCAAAACGCTCCCAGTCCTGCATGTATTCCAGCAAGTAATTGACTTCTTGCTGATTAAAAGCAGGCCTAATTTCTGCCCTATCAGCAGCGACTTCTAATAAGGGAATGGTGCGATTTCGATGGATTAAGCCTTGATCCCTGGCTCGTTCAATTACTCGCTTATAAAGCCCCGCATGACGTCTTTGGGTATAAGTCTTGGGATTCTTACCCATCCGAGATATGCGCCAAGCCACATAGTCATCTACTAGCTCCTGGGTGATGTCATTGATCTGATAATTACCAAAGAATGGGATCAAGTACTTGGTATAGATATGGATATAGTCCGCATGGGTGCGTTTATTGGGATTTGCTTGAACTACTCGGGCAGCTGCAGCCAGTTCTTGCGTAGCCAATTGGCGAAAGGTGCGAGTCTTAACGGCTAGATCGCTGACTAGCTTGACCTTGACTGTTTCATAGATGGCAATGGCTTGGGTCGTGGCCTCGGCCACTTGATCGGATCCAGTACTGGCAGAATGCCAAGAGCCAGTAGCGAGCTTGAAACGGCATTGCCACTGGCGACTCGTGGGTCTTCTGTAGAGAGTCAGAAGGCCATCAAGGAGTTTGATGGGCTCTTGAGCGATAGTAGAAGCAAACAACAGGGATAAATTATTCATAACAAGTGTCTCGAAACACGACACTAGTAAGCTTAATTTCAGATTTTCGTTTGGGCGACCTGAATTATTTACTGTCGGTTTAACCGACACTACAGCATCAGGGCCTTGATAGACTGCTTCTAATCACAAAGCAGACCCTAACCCTACATACAATCGACAGGCTCAAAACGACCCCTTTCAGACTCTCCAAAGCTAAGTAACTCGACACCAAACAATACCTAGAAATTAGTTTTCTATAATGGGAAATATGATGAACAGCAAACCAATATTAGAAGAGAGCGAGAAATCTGCCCTCTACCAAAAAGGTATGGAAGAGTTGCATAAGCAGCTTGGATCTTCGGCGGATGAATACATTAAGCAACTTAAGTCTATTTCCGAGGAGTTTGCATGGGTCAATGTTGCCTTTCCTTTTGGTGAGCTGTACTCCAGAAATATCCTCGACTTAAAAACTAGAGAGTTATGTACTATTGCAGCTCTGACGGTTCAAGGTTTCGCCTTGCCACAATTAAAACTTCATATAAGGGCTGCAATTCGATGTGGTGCTTCACGCCCTGAGGTTGCTGAAGTGATCACGCAAATGACTGCTTACTGCGGATTCCCGGCGGCGACCAATGCACTTTTAATCATGAAGGATGTCTTTGCTGATGAATCAAAACAGGAAGAATGATTGAGGTATTTAAACTCGCTTCTTAAGCTTGTCCATTCAATCTCCTGAAGATAGTCATGACTTATTGATTAACAAAAATAGAAGGTCTCTTACTGGCCAGATTGCAACATTCAACTCTTAAAAATCCCAAATAGACACTTTGCTACCCATAAGAAACTATTAGCGGCAAATAGCACCAAAGTAATTTGGCTATTCTCTAGTGGTACGATGCAGAATTACCCAAGGTCGATGATGCCTGAATCCACTCCTAGACTGTCACCTTAAGACGTCTATAAGCAATTACATCCACCGCCACAACCGCCCCCTTCTTTAGCTTGGGGCGCACCGCCAGTATCTAATTGAGTTGGATAACCACCTTCAATTAAGGCCGCAATTAAGTCATCCACCTTATTAGTAAATCTGGTCACCTTAACTTTTCCAGTAGCCAAGTCAACAAATACGTCCTCAACACCCTCTAGCGGTTTAAGTGCATTAGTGACATGTTTAATGCATGAGCCACATGTCATGCCGGCCACATTTAAATGAATTTGACTCATATTCAGTCTCCTTTTTTTAATTCGATGACATATAGCTTTCCACCTTCGCTTGATGCTACGAATTCCACTTGGTCTCCAGACTTAAGACCATTTAAAAGAGTTTTGTTTTTCACGTTAAAAATCATGGTCATTGGGGGCATATCTAAATTCTTGATTTCCTCGTGACGAATGGTGACTTTGCCTTGCTCCAAATCAACTTTGCGTACCTGACCAGCCGTATATGCACCAGTAGATTGGGCGCTTACTATATGAGTCAAGATTACTCCTGATAGTAGAAAAATAACACTCAAATATTTTTTTAGATTGTTCATAATTTAATTCCTATCGATAAGATTGATAAATTTGGGATTGACCATTTTTAGAGATCAATAAAACGTCATAAGGATCTTTTCTAGATCCATACTCAGGACCATCCATTCCTGGAGAGCCTATGGGCATCGCTGGTACAGCAATCCCTACAGCATTGGGCTTCTCGGCTAATAAACGCTTAATTTCTCTCGCTGGGACATGACCTTCGATTGCATAACCATCAATGACTGCGGTATGGCAAGACCCAAACTGAATGGGCATACCCATCTTCTTTCTAATCTGGTCATTGCCATCGCTGATCACTTTAGTAGCAAAGCCATTTTTCTCAACATACGTAATCCAATCCTTGCAACAGCCACAAGTTGGACTCTTCCATACTGTGATCAATGGTTTTTCACTGGCAGCACGGGATGCAAACGGCACTAGCACCAATCCCATTGCTATAGCCCTTCTTGTTAAATTAATGTTGATGGGAGCCATGGCCGTCCCCTTTCTGTGCTGGTGAAACAGATTTAGGTCCAGCTACCGAAATTGATCCCTTCATTCCCGCATCGTAATGGCCTGGTTGTAGGCATGCAAATTGCACTTTTCCAGATTTCGTAAATTGCCAAATAATTTCACCTGTTTGACCAGCGCCTAAGGTAACCATGTTTGGCTCGGCATGCTCCATTTCTGGAAACTTCATCATCTGCTTGTAGTGCTCTTGTAGCTCTTGATCTGTACCAAGCACCATTTCATGTTTTGTTTTACCCAGATTCTTGACTACAAAGTGGATAGTTTCGCCTTGCTTGACTTGAATACTGCTAGGATTAAATCTCATGTTGTCTGTCATGCGAACTCTAATTGTTCGATTTACTTTGGCTGCAATACCCGGCTGTCCAACACTAGAATTTTCGCTGCCATGATCATGACCACCACTAGCGCCATGGTCATGAGACATTGCGCCCATGCCACCCATAGCCCCCATGCCTGCGCCTGATCCATGCATCGCCTTACATTGACTAGCACTCATCTCAGGATGCATTTGTTGGCACATTGCCACCCTTTGTTCAGGAGTCATTTTTGCCATATTCTCGTGCATCGCCTTACATTGATCAGGACTCATTTCAGGATGCATTTTTTGACACATCGCTGCCATTGGATCTTGGTTCATGGCCCCTTGATTCATCATCCCCATACCGCCAGGTTGTGTTGCACCTTGCGCAAACACCAAACTAGATGCTGCCATCGCAATTGCTGCCAATGTAAATTGAATATTTTTCATTTTGTTTTCCTTAATTATTAATGTCCAGAATGCCCATTGGGCTTTCTTACTTGCACTTCGATTTCTTTTGTAGAGCTTGGTCTTGTTGATTGCATAGGTTTTGCAGCATTTAGTTGCGTTGGAGCTGCAGGTAATGCGCCTTTGTAAGCCTCTGCCACCGTACCAGCCGGATGCTTATACCAACCCGGATCTGCATAATCGCCAGGCTTTTGATCCTTACGTACTTTTAATACGCTAAACATACCGCCCATCTCTACCGACCCAAAAGGACCCATACCCGTCATCATGCGAGCCGTGTTATCAGGAATAGGCATTTCCATTTCAGACATATCACCCATACCCCTTTCACCCATCACCATATAGTCAGGTATCAGACTGTTGATCTTCTTGCCAACCCCCCGATGATCAACGCCAATCATGGTGGGGAGGTTATGCCCCATTGCATTCATGGTGTGGTGGCTCTTATGGCAATGGATCGCCCAGTCACCCTCTTCATCTGCAAGAAATTCAATTTGCCGCATCTGCCCAACAGCCACGTCAGTGGTTACCTCAGGCCAACGAGCAGTTTTTGGAACAGGGCCTCCATCAGTGCCTGTGACCGAAAACTCATGCCCATGAAGATGAATTGGATGATTGGTCATTGTTAAGTTTCCTACTCTGATTCGGACCTTGTCATTTAGGGCGACATTCAAAGAATCTATGCCAGGAAAAACGCGGCTATTCCAGCTCCATATATTGAAGTCAACCATCGTGGCTACTTTTGGTGTGTAACTACCAGGATCAATGTCATATGAGCTCAATAAAAAACAAAAGTCCCTATTAACATCATCAATAAGTGGATTTTGATCTTTAGGATGCGTAATCCACATACCCATCATTCCCATTGCCATCTGCGTCATTTCATCGGCATGGGGGTGGTACATGAAAGTCCCCGGGCGGCGAGCAACAAACTCGTACATAAAGGTTTTTCCCGGCGGAATACCTTTTTGAGTTAAACCTGTTACACCATCCATACCATTTGGTAATCTTTGGCCATGCCAATGCACTGAAGTCTGCTCTGGTAACCGGTTAGTAACAAATATCCGAACTCGATCACCTTCCACCACTTCGATTGTTGGCCCAGGGCTTTGACCGTTGTAACCCCATAGGTGCGCCTTAAATCCAGGAGTCATTTCTCGCACTACTGGCTCAGCGACTAAATGAAACTCTTTAACGCCTTCATTCATTCTCCAGGGCAATGTCCAGCCATTTAAGGTAACAACTGGATTGTATGGGCGACCTGTACTAGGTGTTAATGGTGGCATCGTATTAGCGTTTACCTGCGTCACTAATTCTGGGGCACCAGATAAGGCATAGCGGCCAACTGCTGCAACCGCGACAGCACCGCCAGCAATACCGGCATATTTAAAAAAATCTCTTCTTGAACTCATTATTTTTCCTTATCAATGTCCGGCAGGGTTTGCTAACATCCCCGCCCCAGTAACGCTAGGCACCTGGAGTATTGTTGGTCTGCCAATTAAGGAGGACTGCAAAGCAGCATCTGTTAACCAAAATTGTTGCTGAGCATTAATTGCTGCAATTACTGCAGAGACCTGATCTCTTGAGTCGGCAATCAACTCAAAGACACCAATAATCATGCCGTTATAGCGAAGCTGACTTTCTTCAGCGATGGCTTTGCGTACAGGTATTACTTCTTTTCGATAGTGTTGGGATATATCGTATGCAGTTCGATAGGCCGAGTAAGTCTCCCTCAAATTGGAACTAGCGTTTCGAGTAACGCCCTCTAGCCGATTAAATGCGGCTAAAGTTTGGGCATTCATGGCATCCCTACTCATATTTCCCCAATCGAAAATTGGTAGTCGAATCGAGATTTCATAACCCTGCTTTGGAGTGCTCTCACCAGATGCTGAATCAAATTTAGTGCCGCGATTAAAGCCCAATTCAATATCGGTAAAACTGGTGATGTTGTTAAGCCCCTGAGCTTTCGCTGCCGCCTCTAAAGTTGCTGTAGCCAAGCGAATGTCTAGCCGCTCCACGCCAGCTTGCTGCGCAATAAATTCGGTGTTTGGTGGTTGCTTAGGCAGATCAGGTAAACGATTGGGCAATTTGAGTTCTTTTGCCTGAGCTTCACTTAAGCCAAGGGCACGAACAAGCTCCTCCCTACGACTTACTGAAGTCTGTTTTGCATTAGCAAACTGCGTAGCCGAGTCTGCATAAAAAGCCTGCTGCCTTGCACGAGTAATCTTATTAAGATTACCTACTGCTTCCATGCGCCTTGCTAGCTCAGCACTTGCTTCTGCACTTCGAAAAACTTGATCGGCATATTTTAGGGATTGCTCTGCTGCAACTGCACGAACCCAAGCCTGGCGAACCAAAGTAACTTGATCAATGATTTCGGTAGTTAAACGCAATTGAGCTTGTTCAATTCGCTTATCAGCTATTCCTTTGCGTTGAGGCAAAGTAATCAGATCTAATAATCCAAATACAAACCAGCGATTAAATTCGATCTCTGGACTAGTAACCATTCGCTCAAAAGCAAAATAAGGATTAGACATTCTGCCTGCTTGGGCAGCAGACGCTGCTTCAGACCAATTCTGGGCAATAAGTGCTTGAACGGCTGGACTATTAATCAAGGCAAGCTGAACAGCATCGCTTTGATTTAAATTCTTAGCCAGCAGTTCCTGAGCTCTACCCTGAAGAACATCACGCTCATCTGACGATTTTGCTAAAACAACCTGGCCATTAGTAAATTTACTCGAATCCAGATTCGTTTTTTGTAAGGCCTCATCAATATTGACGCTAGCGCATCCAGTAAGAGCACTCACGAATAAGATTGATACGAGTTTGTATCGCTTAGCGAAAGGAATGGTCATCATCATTTAACCCCCTCGTGATGATTTCTTGAATGCCCTTCGCTTGTTGGCACCGTATCAGCCTGAGCAGATTCTTTGGCATACGCTTTCCATCCGCCGATCTTTTGGACGGTAGCGTTAGCCTGCTTCCAAGGAATGATCTCCTCCTCCGAATAAGGCTGATAATTTTTAAATACTGACGTGTACTGCAGCGACTCGGCAATAGACTTTGCCGAAGAACCATTTACCGCCGCATCTTGCGCCGATGCAACTGGACTACCTAGTAATGTGAGCGCTAATAGAAACATTCCATTGCCCCACATGCTTTTAAACATGCTCATAATTTCTCCAATAGACAAACGTAGCGACAAGACTTGTCGCCAAAATCTACTTACTACTGAGGAAATTTAAATCCGAGGGGGTTTGTAAATATTGCCTAGCGATTGGCCGAGGGCCAAAGTAGGAGCGTAAGGTAGTAGATTGTCCGCATACTGCAATGGAGCAATCGCGGAAGAAGAGGCTGTTAAATCAGCAATACCAACGCAGCACTGAGAAGCGGTATGGCACTTTGTAGCCACTTTCTTTGCCGACTTTTCTATCGATGAAGTGCAATCGTTACATTGCTTATGCTGCATATGAGAGTCAGCATTATCAGCATGAGTCGCAGCTTGGGACTGGTGCGCATGGTGTAGATCGGAAACGAATACGGGCATACTAGCCGCATGAATCAGGCTAATAAAAAAACTTAAGCATAAGAAAACGCATACTTTCCGCATTTCTTAATATTACACTGAATTTGGCGTTTTGTCAGCCTCACCCTTCACTTTTTTGAGTCTAGGCATTAACTTATTAAGCTATTGAGGCTATAAACCCAAGCAAATTCAAGAAGATGTGAATAATCCATTGGGTTTGGGAAGGTGCGTTTATCGTAAAGTGCTACAAGAAACCCCACCATCCCCACCGAAGAGATAGTAGATACGAAAATCCATGTCAGATAAAGCCACCAAACTCAATGCCCAGTGCAACTGCATCAGCGTTGACAAGCAGAAACTAGATATTGAGGTTCATCGCCTTATTAGTGATCTGGAGCTTGCTGATTCAACCGCTACAACGATAGGCTCGATGCTCTCAAGTAGCGGAGTATTTATTGACAAAGCCGCCTTAGATCAGATGAAAGCATTAGTAAAGGCGGTCTATAAAGTTTGCGAAATGCCTTTATTTCAAAAATTAGTTCTTGAGCAAGCTCCATTGATTGCTAAGCATCAACAAAGTACAAGTGGTGTTTTTTATGGATTTGATTTTCACCTAGGGGTAAATGGCCCGCAATTAATTGAAATCAATACCAATGCAGGCGGCGCTATGATTTCTGCCCTTGAAATTGGGGCATCGAAAAATTGCTGTGAGCCAGTAGAGAGACGCTTGGGAGTAAGAAATATGCCCAATGAAATTTATGAGACTTTTCTGGATATGTTTACCCAGGAGTGGAGGTCCTTCAATAAGGATCCTTCTGCCCAATTAAAGACAATTGCAATCGTTGATGAGAATCCAACTGAACAATTCTTATATCCTGAGTTTCAACTCTTCCAAGCCCTGTTTCAAAAGCATGGAATCACGACAATCATCACCTCTCCAGACGGCCTCACCATTAAAGACAAAAAGGTTTACTTCGGTAAAATTCAAATTGACTTAATCTACAACCGAACGACTGACTTTTATTTTCAAGATTCGTCATACGAAGTGCTTAGAGACGCTTATCTTCAAGATTATGCGGCTATCACCCCAAACCCCTTTAATCATGCAGTATTTGCCAATAAAGATAACCTTTGCATCTTAAGCAATCGGGAACATCTTGACTCCCTAGGGGTTGACTTGTCTATACAAGAAATACTCCTGAGTCACATTCCGGAGACTGTAAAAGTTTCCTCTAAAAACGAAGAATCTCTTTGGACCAATCGTAAAGAGTACTTTTTCAAGCCCAGTCAAGGCTATGGGAGTCGCGCTGTATATCGCGGAGATAAATTAACTAAAGGCGTATGGGGTCAAATTAAGGATAAAAGCTATATTGCACAAAAAGTAATTCCACCAAGCAAACGAACCATCAAGATTGATGGCAATGAGGCTGATCTTAAAGTCGATATTAGGGATTATGTCTTTGAAGGTAACTCACTCATTTCAGTAACACGCATATACCAAGGACAAACTACAAATTTAAGAACCTTGGGGGGCGGCTTCTCGCCTCTTTATAGCATTGACTAAGATTGATACGGTTTAAGACACAATTTAAATTTCTATCTTCTTTAATTCTGAAATTGTAATTAAATGAGTTCAGTTACTAGAATTGCAGTGACTACTTCTGGCCGTTCTCTGCCACCCAGCCACCACCAATTACCCAGTTTTGAGTGTCAGTAAGCCACCCCCTAAGAGCCGCTTGAGCGTCGCGTCGAGTGACACTCAATAGTCGGGTTAAACCGACACTCGATCGCCAGGGTCAAAATTCTATTCATCCCACTCTGTCGCTGAGTTGCTGATAGTCAACGGATCCCTCACGCTGGACTCAAGGCCACCCATACGCTAGTCAAGCTAGATCATGATCAGCCACAATCGTGCCAATAGAACAGCCTAGGCTTGTATGAAGTAATGTGAAACTTGGCCTGCCCAGCACGATTCGAACGTGCGACCTACGCCTTAGAAGGGCGTTGCTCTATCCAGCTGAGCTATGGGCAGTTATATGCTGGGTATTTCTAGAACAATAAGGGGAAAGTGGTCGGAGTACAAGGATTCGAACCTTGGACCCCCTGCTCCCAAAGCAGGTGCGCTACCAGGCTGCGCTACACTCCGACGGAATCGATATTCTACACCGAGAGGGCTCTTTCGGGCAAATCCTGTAAGATTCGGGACATGGTTGCCTATTTTTCCAGCAAATATCTGAAGCGTTTTCAAGCTGCTTTTTCAGTAGCTTTGCTCCTTTTTTGCCTTTTGGGAACCCACTGGGTTGGCTTTAGCCACAGCATTTCTCATGCTGGCTTACATAGCCAGAGTGTTGAGCAGTGCTCTGCTGATGATTCTGTTGGTGGCGTTACCCATAGCTCAGATGCATGCCATTTATTTGACGCACTGACATTAGCTGGATTCGTGCCAGTTGCCGACACTGATGCAGTTCGTCATTCTGCTCATACCCCTGCGAAGATCGCTTCAGTAGATCTAGTTCTCATTGAATCTGCTACTGCCTCTTATCAGTCGCGCGCACCCCCTGCTTTCATTCTGTAATCGTTATAGCTGCCTAGATCTTTTTTAGGCTTTCGATTAATACAACATCTGATAGGTGTTGTATGGAGTGAGAGATTACCAATGAATCACAAACATACTCTGTTTGTTTATAAAACAGTTTTATCTTTTTCTATTTATGGATTTCTATTTAGCTCGGCTGAAGCACAAACACCAAATCTAGAAATTACTGCTACTGGATCTCAAGAAGCTACTCAAAGCATCTTGACACCAACTAAGGTTTTGCAGGGCGATGAATTGCTCAATAAATTGGGAACAACGCTGGGGGCAACTCTTGCAAATGAATTAGGCGTCTCCGCTACTGGCTATGGCGCTGGCTCTTCTCGTCCGGTCATACGTGGCCTAGAGGGTTCACGAGTACAAATCTTACAAAATGGCCTATCTGTTGGAGATGTATCTAATATCTCCCAAGATCATGCAGTTGGTAACAATATGCAAAATGCCCACCAAGTTGAAATTCTGCGTGGGGCTGCAGCCCTGCTCTATGGCTCAGGCTCAAGCGGTGGCTTAGTGAATGTGGTGAATGACCGTATTCTGACTAATCTTCCTGATAGACCAACGGGTGCAATTAATACAAGCTATGAAACTGTTAATAATGGACGTGCTGGATCACTTGAGGTTGATGGTGCCATCGGATCAGTAGCCGTACACGTAGATACCGCAATTAATAATGCCAACAATTACCGCATACCTGGCAGCTCGACACAGTCACAAGGTGAACCTGTCGGCGGTTGGACAGTTCCAGAAGGTGGAAATGGGGGTAACAACTACACAGGAAAACTTCCCAATACCTTTAGCAATCAAAACAATTTGGGAGTTGGAGTTTCTTATATAGGAAAAAACGGTTACACCGGTGTATCGGTTGAGCGTTTAAATAATAACTATGGCATTCCGACACCTGAAGGTGGATCAATTAATCAGTCACAGAATCGTTATGACTTTCAGCATCAAACGCGCGACCCTTTTGCTGGCTTCTCATCATTCAAATTTAGTGCTGCCAATAGTAATTACAACCATACTGAATTTACCAATACTGGCGAAGCAGCATCTCTGTGGAAGAATATTGCCAATGAAGCACGTTTTGAATTAGCTCACAATCCAATTGCTGGCTGGAAAGGCACCTTTGGAGCGCAAGTTTCTACTGCATCGCTCAATGCCACCGAAGTAGGTACCGGAAGCTATGCGATCGTACCGCCCACCAAGACTAACTCGAATGCCCTTTTCTGGATTGAGGAAGGCAAATGGAACTCCTTACAAGGTAATTTGGGTCTGCGTTATAACAACGTGGCACAAAAGCCTAACCTGGGAACTGAGTTAGAAACGCAAGTCATGAATACGGGTGCTGATACACCCAGCATCACCTTACAGAACCGCAACTTTAATTTAATGTCCTATTCTGCCGGTGGCTTATGGAACTTTATGCAAGGTCATGGTGTCGGTGTAGCTTATACCGTTTCACAACGAGCGCCTAGTGCGCAAGAGCTCTACTCCTATGGTGCTCATGAATCTACTGCTACTTTTGATATTGGCAATCCGAATCTCAATAAGGAAACATCACATAATCTAGAGTTCAATATTCAAAGGACAAGTGGCTTATTGCGTGGTAAAGCTAGCATCTATGCCAATCGCTTTAATAACTATATTTATGGCTATTACACTGGTCAATCCGTTCCGGATGTTGAGAATTTTTCTGTAGTAGTCGCTCAACAGGCAGCGGCAACCATTAAGGGTATTGAAGGTGAATTGACCTATAACTGGCGCGAGCAAGGTCTGGGCGGTAGAGTTTTTGGTGATGCTTCGCAAGGAAGCTTTGATGCGGGTGGTAATTTACCCCTACAACCAGCACCAAGACTTGGCGCTGAGATAGCGCATCAACGCAATGGCTGGCTCACTAATGCGACTTATATCTATAGCTATCAGCAAAACCGCCTGGCAAGCTGGGAACAAGGTCCAGCACCAAGTTACAACCTATTAAATGCTGGCATCTCGTATACAGAAAAAATTCAGCAGGTGAATTGGACTGTTTATCTCAATATGAAGAACTTACTCAATGAGCAGATTCGGTATGCAACAACTCCAATGGCTGTGAGACTGTATGCGCCACAGCCAGGAAGAAGCTTCATGGTTGGGCTAAGGGGTACGTTTTAATAGAGATCTGGCACGTACATCTCAGGCGGCACGGGTCCACGTAAGTAATCTGGATTGTGGACTCGAGCTGGCAGCGTGATCTCAGGATGTGCAATTTCATGATACGGAATTTGAGTCAAGAGATGGCTGATGCAATTTAAGCGAGCTTTTTTCTTATCGTTTGCTGCAACTACCCACCATGGCGCCTCAGGAATATGGGTATGCTCCAGCATAGTTTCTTTGGCTTTAGTATAAGCCTCCCATAAGCGGCGCGCCTCAAGATCCATGGGGCTTAACTTCCATTGCTTCAAGGGATCATGAATGCGCATCATGAAGCGGTTGTACTGTTCTTCATCTGAAATAGAGAACCAATACTTAATGAGAATGATTCCAGAGTTGATCATCATGCGCTCAAGGTCTGGGACGGTCCTTAAAAACTCTTGGTACTCTTCATTAGTACAAAAGCCCATGACCTTTTCTACACCAGCACGGTTGTACCAGCTGCGATCAAATAAAACGATTTCGCCGCCTGCAGGCAATTGTGAAATATAACGTTGGAAATACCATTGGGTTCTCTCGCGTTCATTTGGCGCCGGCAATGCAACAACTTTACAAACGCGTGGGTTGAGGCGTTGGCTAATACGCTTAATAGCGCCACCTTTACCTGCTGAATCACGTCCTTCAAATAGAACGGCAACCTTCACTTTATTGGCAACAACCCAGTCTTGTAATTTGACTAGTTCGCTCTGGAGTCTGAATAACTCTTTAAAGTAAACATTGCGGGGTATGCTTGAATTGCCATCACCATCAAAAGAGAGGCGGCCATCATCCATCTCCATCTCGAGCTCTTCATCCATGCTATCCAGAATTTCTTCTTGAGCACGTTTGTACCACTCGGCCATCTCTTTATGCTTTGATGTCATACGCTTCATATCGTCCTTATATTCACATTTTTAGAATATATATATGACATATATATTACAACCCGTTTAATTGCAGTTTTTTGCTAAGTATTGAGCTATTTGCTCCTGACTATGCAGTGCTAGACCTTTTCGATCTAATGCCTGACCTGATTTTGCTTTGATAGGCGAAAAGAATGTTAATTCCACCCGTAGTCTTCGATTTTTCAATATGCTGGCCATAGAACCGATTAAACCCATATCGCCGATAAAAGCAGGAACTTCAGAATGTTCGCCCGTAATTCGATCGAAATACGCCAAAGCTAGAGTGCATACTGGGACTTCTGCTTGAGCAGCCGCTTCAAATAAATTGGGCTTAAAGGTCTGAACACTTTTACCGATAGTAGAAGTACCTTCAGGAAATATACAAATAGACTGAGTTTTTAATAGCACAGCCATATCAGTAACAACCTGCCTGGCATGTCTTGAGCTCTCTCTATTGATAAAAACCGTTCCTAGTTGTTTTGCCATCCATCCAAAAATTGGCCACTGTTCAACTTCGGACTTCGCTACAAAGCGAATCGGTTTGAAAGCATTAATCGCATGAATGTCCATCCAAGACACATGATTAGCTGCTAGTAAATAGGAGGAGTCTGTAAGAGCATCTGCATTATTAACTTGCAACTGAATACCGAAAATCTTCAATAGTCGTTTTGACCATCTCTGGATATGTTGCTTCTTGTTATTAGCATTTAGGAATGGAAAAAGTACTAGCAAGGTCATTACTCCGCGCAATACATGTAACCACACTAGAAACCAGAGTGTGATGTATAGAAGAAATGGGGTAGCACGTTGCGAGGATTGCATTGTATGTGTCATATTGGCTGGCTATATTCACTATCGTAAATCATATATGGATCGTCATAAAAGTGTCTTAGAACTGTCATGATGCTTACACAGTCACTTGGCTTAATGTTGTTTCATGATGCATTACAGAGCCATCTGGATTTCAGACGTACACCTAGGAACATCAGGGTGTCAGGCAAACTACCTCCTCGATTTCTTAAAGCACAACGAGGCTGACAAGTTCTATTTGGTAGGCGATATTATCGATGGCTGGAGGCTGAAAAAATCATTTTACTGGCCGCAAGCCCATAATGACGTTGTTCAAAAGCTATTACGTAAGGCTCGTAAAGGCTCTGAAGTTATCTATGTCCCAGGCAATCATGATGAAAGTGCCAGACAATTCTTTGGCCTCTCTTTTGGTGATGTCAAAGTAGTCGAAGAATGCATTCATACAACCCTAGACGGCAGAAAGCTCTGGGTAACCCATGGCGACTTATTTGACGGAGTAATGCAGTACGCTAAATGGTTAGCCTATGTAGGCGATACGCTTTATTCCTTCATTCTGTATATCAATCGATATTTCAATATGCTGCGGGTCAAGATGGGTTTGCAATACTGGTCCCTGTCTCAATACCTCAAGCACCAAGTGAAGAATGCCGTCAGCTATATTGCCGACTTTGAACACATTATGGCCAGAGAAGCGCGTCTGCGCGGCTGTGATGGCGTTGTTTGTGGTCATATTCACAAAGCCGAGATCCGTGAAATTGACGGCCTACTCTATTGCAACGATGGTGATTGGGTAGAGAGCCTCACTGCATTAGTTGAAACCCATACCGGTGAGCTCAAAATTATTCATTGGCCACACATTAAAGGTGAGCCACTAGAGGTTCCTGAAATTTCTTTCCAACCTGCCGTTCAACCACTCATCAAAGAGGCTGCGCTATGAAAATTATGATCATCACCGATGCATGGGATCCACAGGTAAATGGTGTTGTTCGCACCTTAAAACAAACTCGTGCTGAATTAATTGCGATGGGTCATGAAGTAGAAATGATTACCCCAAACGGTTTCAAATCCATTCCCTGCCCTACTTATCCAGATATTGCACTCTCTCTATTTCCAGGTAAAGAAGTGGCGCGCCGTATTAAAGAATTCGCACCAGATGCAATGCATATTGCAACTGAGGGTCCACTAGGGCTATCTGCACGCGCGTATGCTGTGAAGAATGACCTCCCCTTCTCTACTGCTTATCACACACGCTTTCCTGAGTATGTAAAAGCTCGTACTGGCATTCCTCTCGGGATTACCTATGCATTTATACGTTGGTTCCATGGCCCATCAATGGCGGTAATGGCACCAACCATTGTCGTGAAAGATGATTTAGAAAAGTATGGCCTGCGCAATGTAGTACTGTGGTCAAGAGGCGTAGATCTTGATGTATTTAAGATGCAAGAATCAAAGGCTCTCAATACTGCCCATCCAATTTTTTTATATGTCGGTCGAGTTGCCGTAGAAAAGAATATCAATGCATTTCTAGAAATCGACTTACCAGGCTCAAAGTGGGTAGTTGGTGATGGCCCTGCGATGGCTGGCATCAAGGAAAAATATCCTGAGATTAACTATCTAGGCGTTTTGCAACAACATGAATTGGCTAAGGTTTATGCGGCTGCCGATGTCTTTGTGTTCCCCAGCAAAACCGATACCTTTGGCTTAGTACTACTTGAAGCGATGGCCTGCGGCACTCCTGTGGCTGCCTATCCAGTAACTGGCCCTATTGATGTCTTGGGCGACTCCCCAGCTGGTGCTATGCATGAAGATTTGCGGGAAGCTTGTATTGCAGCATTAAAGATTCCGCGTGAAGTAGCCCGTGCGCATGCTGAGAAATTCTCATGGAAAGCTGCTTCTGAGCAATTCGTAAATCATCTCAAGCCAGTTCCATCACCTGAAGTACACGTGACAGCACTAGCTTAAAAGAAGGCATCAATTGAATTCCAAATACCACATTAATCAAAATCCTCATAAAGGTAATCGAGGATTAACTAGGGCTTGGCACGCTGCCAAGAACTCTTGGTGTGGTTTGGTTTACGCCTTTTTAGAGGAAAGCGCATTCAGGCAAGAGCTCACCCTATTTGCAATATTGACCCCAGTAGCTTTTTACCTACCAACTACCAACTTAGAAAAGGCTTTACTTATTTCTTCCTTGATTATGGTGCTGGTTGTGGAATTATTAAATTCTAGCGTAGAGGCTGCTATTGATCGCATCTCCTTTGAACATCATGATTTATCCAAAAGAGCCAAAGATTTTGGCTCAGCAGCTGTGATGCTAGCCCTATTCATTGCCCTTTTAATGTGGTCTGCAGTATGCATTCCGCTTGTCTTAAAACTGTAATAAACGACCTCTACAGTCATACAAACATTCAATAAGGCTTACTTATGTCAGATATTCCGAACCCAATTGGCGCCTTTGAAATTTTCTCCATCAGAAAAGAGAAAAAACTTACTGCCCCAAAATCTAATCCATTTAAGAAGCTTTCTAAAAAGCTAGCCAAGAAGCTCTTTGGTAAGAAATTTGCTACTAAAGCACGTGCAGAGATTGCTACAGTTGAAATAACATCTATAGTAAATCCAGTTACTAAAGCGAAGAAGCCATCATTTCAAATTGAATGGGCCAGTTCTACAAACGAAGTTAAAGAAGCTCAAAGATTACGTTACAAAGTATTTGCGGAAGAAATGGGTGCAAACCTCTCTCAAAATGCAGAAGGTCTAGATATTGATGAATTCGATGCATACTGTGATCATTTATTAATCCGTGACCAAGATACTTTAAAGGTAGTTGGTACCTATCGCGTGTTACCTCCACATAAAGCACAAGAAATTGGCCGCTTATATTCTGATGCGGAATTTGATCTATCCCGTTTAGATCATTTACGCCCAAAATTGGTTGAATTAGGTCGCTCATGTGTCCACCAAGACTATCGCTCTGGTGCGGTCATCATGGCCTTATGGAGTGGTTTAGCACAATACATGCAAAAAAATGGTTATGAAATTATGCTTGGTTGTGCCAGTATTCCGATGGCTGATGGTGGCCACTTTGCAGCGAGCTTGTACAACTCTCTCAATGATGATCAAATGGCGCCAACGGAGTTTCATGCCTTCCCTCGCCTCCCACTGCCATTAGATAAGCTAAACGGTGGATTAGAAGTTGACGCCCCTCCACTAATTAAAGGCTACCTCAAGCTTGGCGCTAAGATTTGCAGTTCACCAGCCTGGGATCCAGACTTTAATACAGCAGACTTGCTAACCATGTTGCGCTTATCGGATATCAATCCACGTTACGCAAAACACTTCTTAGGTTTGTAATCTCGTTTTTACTTCAAACTGAGTTCGTAAGAGCGGCCGATACGAGACCATTCGGCCGCTTCTTTTAGTAGGCTGAACTCTGTTAAGGGGTGGGTTTGGGCCCATTCTTTAGAAATGCATACCTGGTAAGCACCATCATTTTCAGAAACTTTTACCTTCGGTAAGTCTTCATCACTTCTTCCACGACAAAGCACTTGGGCTAGTCGCAGGCAAAACAACATCCGCCAATCATGAAAGCCAGCATTGTTTGCAAGCTTACCTAATTTGCCGGTATGACCAATCAAGAGTGCAGCTAAGCGGGCTTGATCGTTTTTGGAAAAGCCTGGCATGTCAGCATTGCCTGCTATGTAGGCAGAATGTTTGTGATACCCATTATGAGAAATAGATAGACCAATCTCATGCAAATTAGCAGCCCATTGCAAAAGTGCAACATTATCTGCCCTGCTCTCTGCATCTGGTTTAGGTAATTGCTGCAAGAATTCAGAAGCGAGTTTACCAACGCGAGTTGCTTGTTCACGATCTGCGGAATACCGTTGCATAAACTGCTCAACGGTTACATAACGCATGTCATGATGTTGAGAGCGGCCTAGAAGGTCATAGAGCACGCCAGTACGCAAAGCAGCATCGGTAACTTCCATCTCTTCGATACCGAGCTCATCAAATACGGCCAACATAATGGCTAAGCCACCAGGCCAGACAGCTCTACGATCATCCTTCAGTCCTAAAAGCTCAACTTGACTAATATGTTCATATTTCAGGAGGTGTTTTTTCATAGCACGCAAACTATCGCGCGTAATGAGACCGCTAGAAGTATTCACACCCCCTAAAGTCAAACCATCACTATGGCCATTGAAGTCATTGGCAGCAATTAATTCAGCAAGGGCTCTGGCAGTACCGGAGGATCCAATCGCTTGTTTCCAGCCGCTCTTCAGATATGCCCCTGCAATAACCTGGATCTCTCGCCTAGCTGCTAATTCAGCTTCTTTAAAAGCATGAGAATCAATACTACCTTTAGGGAAAAAACGCATGCTATGGGAAACGCAGCCGATATACAAACTTTCCATCAGTTTGGGCTCATAACCCTTGCCGATAATAAATTCGGTAGATCCCCCACCAATATCGACTACCAGACGATTGCCGTGAACCGCTGGAACCTCATGAGCTGCACCGATATAAATCAATCGTGCCTCTTCAACTCCTGCGATGACCTCAATCGGAAAACCTAAAGCCTCTTGCGCATCTTTTACAAATTGCGGGGCATTCTTAGCAACACGTAAGGTGTTCGTAGCAACTGCGCGGACGTTAGATGGGTCGAAGCCTCGAATGCGTTCGCCAAAGCGCCTGATCGATGTTAAGCCCCTTTGATAGGCATCATTACCTAAGAGTTTGTTTTCAGTAAGACCTGCTGCTAGTCGAACTGAATCACGCAAGGTATCTATAGGACGAAGTTGCATTCCCGATGGCGTATTAACAGCCTGAGCAACCAACATACGAAAACTGTTGGATCCCAAATCTACTGCTGCAACTAAGTCGCCAGAAGAAGATACGGAGTCGTCAGAATGAATTGCCAAAATAGTCCCTAAAATTACTTATGCCAATCGAATATGTCTATTTTATGAAATATCCATGACACATTGATGAAATTACAGCTCAGTCTAATAGGGATAAGGCTATGCGGCTAGGTTTTGTTCTGCGCTAGAACAATCTAGGTCTCCGAAGCTACAAAAAATACAGCAATCACCAGATTTAGGCTTCAAGATGCAAGCACAAGCGCGGCAACGATAGAGATGCTGAGAGGATCCTCTTGGAATCTCCAGAGTCTCTGTCGCCTGGCAGTGCGGACAAGTAATGGTCGAATGTTGTTTTTCTAGGGACGTATTCACAAGACCATATTGAACCGTGGATATTTCAGGAATATGTCAGACCCCATCCAGCTCAATGACAATACCTTTTCAACTTTAAAGAGCCGTTTTTTTGCTTGCCGCCTTCAATCTGCCACTCTTGACGGCCTTCGAAAATACCTCGAAATCCTGTTGGTTCTGCTTTGCATAAGACCTAGCAAAAGAATATAAGGCCTCAGTCAGCTCCTTGGACTGGCCGCAATACCCTGCAATCATGGCAGCATCACCTGAGCGTGCGTGACCTAGGGCCAAGGCCCATCCAAAAAGCTTTGCATAGTCTGGGAAGTTCTTTAAAGATACTCCTCCTGTACCAATACCAATACCGCCCTTCATATCGCGTAATTGGCGCAAATAGAATCCCTGACTCTTGTTGATATCGTATTGAACTGAACCAAAGTTTAAGAAAATATCTGGCGCGCCCTGAAGCAGTCGCTGACCTGCGACTACACGATGACCCATATCACGATAAATAGAATCACCTAAGTAAGGTGTGAGGACAGATTTTTGAGATTCTTTGTACTGCAAGAATAATGGGTCGTGTTCGCTATCACCTTCAAAATACAAGACCATACAATTAGTACCAACACTGCCAACGCCGACAACTTTCCTAGCGTAATCTTTAAGCGAGTAGCGTTGAAATAAAATTTGTCGATCTACGAGCAAGGTGCTGGAATAATTTAATAGCGCTTTATCGATCAACGTTATCAAATGGACTCCATAAGCATCTTTCTTGAAATGCTCAATTAACGGCGGTCTATTAATAATTTTGCGATTCTTACCAACTAATGTCGTGAGACTCTGAAGTACCTGAATATTGCCCTGCCCTTTTGTCTCTTTCAAGTAGGCATCAAGATTCCTCTGATGCTCCTTGCTAAAGTGCTTGCGGATATCCTTTTCGCCAATAAATACTTGGGCTAAATCTAAATAGGGCATTCTGGCGTATTCATCCATGCGCTTTTGGTATTCAAAAACGATGCGATAAACCAGCTTTTTACCTAATGCTTTATCGCCCCCCATGCTATCCGAGGCAATCACCGCACTTGCGACTAAACGTTTGATATCCCACTCCCAGCTACCAGGCAGCGTTTCATCAAAATCATTAATCCCAAATACCAACCGATGCTCAGCGGTACCGAATAAACCGAAGTTCGACACGTGCATGTCACCGCAAAGCTGAACAGTCACATTTGTTGTGGGCTGATTGGCTAAGTCCTGAGCCATGATGGCAGCACCACCTCGAAAAAAAGCAAATGGGGACTGCAGCATGCGCTCATAACGAATAGGAATCAAAGACGCAATACGTTGACTAGCCTGTGCCTCCAATATTGTTACTGGGTCGATTCGGTTCTTGGGAGGCGTGTATTTGCCCTGTTCAGCAAAGCTCACTGCCTTACGTAAAGCCTTGCCGTCAGCCATACGCTTTTTAATACTGGGGCGCGGGTCTTTGAATGACTCAACAGACCTCAGGACGGCAAATTGTGGTTTCTGCTCTAAAGACATCGGGGGCTACCTAAGTATTCAACTGATCTACTTATGTTAATGCCTAAGAAAGAGCTGGGATACACTGAGCCAACAAATACTTTTCTACGGAAATAAGCATGCAGGATTTCAATCTATACGGCACTATGGTCCTAAGACTAGCTTTTGCCCTGCTTGTTGGGACTATTCTTGGCCTCAATCGGTGGTTGCACCACAAGTCTGCCGGTATACGCACACACTCTTTGGTTGCAATTGGGTCTGCCACAGCGATTATGCTGATTAGCGACTTCGTACAGGATGATGCTCAGGCAGTCAGCCGTGTTTTGCAAGGATTGATTACTGGTCTCGGCTTTTTGGGTGCTGGGGTGATTATTCATGAGCAGCACTCCAGACGGGTTCATGGTCTCACTACTGCAGCCAGTCTTTGGGCTTGCGCCCTAATTGGGGCTGCCTTTGGTGCAGGGCAGTTTGTATTAGGAGGATTGGCTCTAGGAGCTATCCTACTTACCCTTGCCTTGGGAGGCCCCTTAGAAAGACTTTTTGCACGGCTGAATGGGGTTAAAAGGAGCTCTGAAATCTCAGGTGATCCAGACTAAATCGGCCTTAAAACGCTAAAAAACGTGTTTTGTCATATTTCTTTGATAGGATTGCTTTTCCTAGAAATAATAAGCTAAAGCCATGAGTGAATATCGATACGAAGATGCAGTAAAACAGCTACAAGAAAGTGGCGCTATTGGCCTTGTTGACCTTAAAAGCCTCCCTCATGATGATCTTGTAGAGCTCCTTGAGGAAATTAAAGTTTGGTGCCTATACGCTGGCGGGAAAACGGAAAAACTCCCTAAAGAGTCCAAAAAGAAGAAAAAGAAGAAAAAGGATTAAGCCTCAGGGGTTAGGCGTTCCCTGGGAAAGCACAACTTAAAAGTACTCCCTTTTCCTGGCGTACTTTCAATGGCTAATTGCGCTTGATGTCGACTAGCAATATGTTTGACGATTGCAAGACCAAGTCCCGTACCCCCCGTATCACGAGAACGACTTCTATCTACCCGGTAAAAACGCTCTGTAAGTCTTGATAGGTGCTCTGAGGCAATCCCTGGACCAGTATCAGTTACGGAGAACTCTCCCAGTCCGTCTGCATTAACGCTCCACTTAACGTGAATGTCGCCAGCATCAGGCGTATAGCGGATGGCGTTCGATACCAAATTGCTAAATGCAGAAAGTATTTCACGTTCTTCGCCCAAGATATCTTGTTTGCTAAGGGCTTCAAAAGTAAAGCTATGATGGCCGTGAGACAAAGCTTCTGCATCGTTTTTAAGTAAAGCCATTGATGTTTCAATATTGACCTTATTTGTCGCCGCCGGCAATGAATTAGCTTCTAAATTGGCAAGCGTTAATAAGTCTTCCACCAAACTCTTCATGCGTTGCGCTTGAGACATCATCATCTCAAAATACTGATCGCGCTGACCTTTTTCAAGTTCCAAAGATTGAACTGTTTCAAGAAATCCCATCAGGACCGTGATTGGAGTTCTCATTTCATGAGATACATTAGCAACGAAATCGCGGCGCATGGCATCCGCCTTTTGGAGATCAGTTACGTTTTGTACCAACAGTAAATGGCGCCGGTTACCAAAAGGAAAGGCTTGTAACATCAAGCTAAGGCTACTGTCCGGACCCATTCGCTCAAGTAACAATGGCTCATCAAAGCTACGTTTATTGAGATATTGAATAAATTCTGGCCGACGAATTAAAAAATTAATCCGCTGCATCACATCTCGCTTAAAAACCAATCCAAAGAATCGTTCAGCAATACTATTACACCATTCGATCTGATCATCCTGATCAAGCATCAAGATTCCATTTGGTGATGCTTGAAACGCCTCTATAAAGTGATCATGCTGCTGCTCGATATTGCGCATTCTTTGCTTTAGAGTTTTAACTAAACGTTGAAGTTTAAAAAATATCTCTTCCCAAAGACCACTCGGCAGAGGCATGATCTCAACCGAATCAGATTGAATGTATTTACTTAATTTTGCTAGATTGATGTAGGAATAGACTAAAGGAATAGATAAAAAGGCTACTCCAGTCAGAATGGCTAATTCAGCACCCCAGTTGTATAAGACAATAAATGCGCCTATAAGCGCAAGGCAAACTAGGAAAATGAAGCGAGATAAAGCAGAAATCATGGTGCAATCTTAGACGATCTCTAAAAAGCTCCAAAAAATGGCCCAGAAACCTGGCTAGGTAGGCCTAGGTCTCAGTCGGCGTTTTGGTGATGCGGTAGCCACTACCCCTGACAGTCTCAATAAAGCGATCGCAATCAACGGGGGTCAATGCAGCCCTTAAGCGCTTAATGTGGACGTCTACAGTGCGCTCTTCGATATAAACTTCATTACCCCATACCTTATCGAGTAAGTTGGTGCGGGAATGAACGCGCTCTGGGTTAGCCATAAAGAATTGCAGCAGGCGATACTCTGTAGGACCTAAAGCAACTGGCTTAGGCTCACAATTAGGCCAAACAGCCAAGACTCGATGGGAGCTGGGATCCAGTTTTAGGGGGCCAATAGAAAGTGGGCCGATATCATCTATAGGGGTCTGCCGACGCAGTAAAGCTTTGACCCGTGCGATTAATTCCTTCGGTGAAAAAGGCTTGGTGACATAGTCATCCGCACCAGAATCTAAGCCCATTACCTTATCTGCCTCTTCACTCTTTGCAGTTAACATCAAAATGGGTAAGCCTCTAGTGCGTTCGTTTGCCCGTAATTCTTTTGCAAACTGAACACCGGACTTACCGGGAAGCATCCAATCAAGGATAACCATACTAGGCAAGCGATCCTTCATCATTGCCACGGCAAGATCAGTTTGCATTGCCCTTTCTACTTCATAACCAGAATGGGTTAGATTAATTGCAATCAACTCTGCAATTGATGGCTCATCTTCAACTATTAGTATGCGGTGAGTCATAGTAGGTATTGTGATTATTCTTTGTTAGCTTCGCGTACTAAATCTTCGTGCGGTATATGGCGAACATCTGAGCCCTTTGCAATATAAATTACAAACTCAGCAATGTTTTTTGCATGATCGCCAATGCGCTCAATTGCCTTGGCAATTGTGAGCATATCTAAGCCAGTGCTAATAATGTGCGGATCTTCAGACATATACGAAATGAGTTTTCGGACAAAGCCCCTAAACTCTTCATCAATCTGACGGTCCTCAGCCACAACCTCAGCAGCCGCAACGGTATCAAGTCGTGCAAATGCATCCAAACTACGACGTAATAGATTAATGGCCATTTGACCGGAGAGACGTATTTCGGCAACGTTGATGTTGTGTGGGGTACCGGCCTCAATCAGGCGTTTAGTACGCTTTGCAACACGTTCTGCTTCATCGCCTGCACGCTCAAGATTAGTAATCGCCTTTGATACAGCCATTACTAAGCGTAAGTCGCGAGCAGTTGGCTGACGTCTAGCAATGAGTTCAGTACAAGCTAGGTCAATTTGAACCTCAAGATCGTTTACCAGTTTTTCATTCTCGATAACAATATTACAAGTATCAATATCCATTTGCGTGAATGCACGCATAGCAGTAGAAATCTGTGCTTCTACTAAGCCACCCATCTCTAATAAACGACTAGAAAGTGAATTTAAGTCCGCATCAAATTGTGATGATAAGTGTTTATCTGGCATTTAGTGTCTCCAATTAACCGAAGCGACCGGTAATATAGTCTTCTGTTTCTTTGCGCTTAGGCTTGATAAATATTTCATCTGTTTTACCATACTCAACCATGCTTCCAAGATACATATAGGCAGTGTAATCAGATACTCGGGCAGCCTGCTGCATATTGTGGGTAACAATCGCAATTGTGTACTCATGCTTGAGCTCATTAATCAATTCTTCAATTTTGCCGGTAGAAATCGGGTCCAATGCTGATGTAGGCTCATCGAGCAAAATCACAGATGGTTTCACTGCAACACCACGAGCGATACAAAGGCGCTGTTGTTGACCGCCTGATAGTGATAAGCCACTTTGGTTCAATTTGTCTTTAGCTTCATTCCACAAGGCTGCCTTATTGAGGGCCCACTCAACACGCTCATCCATTTCTGAGCGGGAAAGCTTTTCATATAAACGCACACCAAAGGCAATGTTTTCATAGATGGACATTGGAAATGGGGTTGGCTTTTGGAAAACCATACCAATACGTGAACGCAGTAAGTTCAAGTCTTGTCCTGGCTCCAGGATATTTTGGCCGTAGAAGTTGATTTCACCCTCGGCACGTTGACCAGGATAGAGGTCATACATGCGATTCAAGGTACGCAATAGCGTAGATTTACCGCAACCAGAGGGTCCAATAAATGCAGTTACCTTACCCTGCTCAATATCAAGATTGATGTCTTTGAGGCCCTGAAATGAACCATAAAAGAAATTGAGATTTCGAACTTCAAGCGCATTGATAACAGCCTGCTCTGATTGTTGATTTATTGATTCCACATTACCCCCTTGACTATCAATCTTATTTAAGTCAAACATTGATTTCATATTACTCATCATCCTTGGACCTTCTCACGGAATACCACTCGTGCCAAAATATTTAAACCGAGTACGGCAAATGTGATCAATAAAGCTGCAGCCCAGGCTAAATCAACCCAGTTATCATAAGGGCTCATTGCAAACTGAAAAATGACCACTGGCAAGTTAGCCATTGGGGCATTCATATTGGTCGAGAAGAATTGGTTATTTAATGCTGTAAATAGCAATGGCGCTGTTTCACCGCTCACGCGTGCAAGAGCCAACAAGATACCGGTTATCACGCCACTTTTCGCAGCGCGCAAAGTAATCATGAAAGCGACTTTCCATTTAGGCGTGCCTAAGGCATAGGCAGCTTCACGCAAACTTCCTGGAACTAAGCGCAGCATATTTTCTGTTGTTCTCACTACAACTGGAATCGCAATCAGAGCCAATGCAATCGTGCCAGCCCAACCCGAGAAGTGACGAACTTGTGCTACTACCAATGCATACACGAATAGACCAATCACAATTGAGGGGGCAGACAACATGATGTCAGTAACGAAACGAGTGGTTGAGGCAACCTTACTTCTATCGCCATACTCTGATAGATATAAACCAGCCAACACGCCAACAGGAGTGCTGATTAACGTACAGCTAGCCACAATCATGAGACTGCCAACAATCGCATTAGCCAAACCACCGCCCTCTGATCCCGGTGCAGGTGTACTGTGCGTAAAGACATCTAAATTAATTGATGAAAAACCTTTGATAAATAAAACGCTCAAAATCCAGAGCAAAAAAACCATACCCAGGACCATGGCCATCATAGAGAGGACTAAGCCAATTTTGTTTGCACGCTTACGCTTGGCAAAAATTGCAGGATTAATATTTGAGAGGCCGTTCATGTTTTGAGTCCTTGCTTTTTCTCCATATTCATCAGCATCCACTTAGCAACAGCTAATACAATGAATGTGATAACAAATAGCGCAAGACCCAGGGCGAATAAGGAGGAATAATGCGCTCCAAGCTCAGCTTCGCCAAACTCGTTAGCTAAGGTCGATGCAATTGAGTTTCCAGGGGCAAATAATGAGGGGGATAAGCGGTGGGCATTACCAATAACGAAAGTCACTGCCATCGTCTCACCGAGCGCCCTACCCAATCCAAGCATGATGCCGCCAATCACACCAGCCTTGGTATAAGGAAGTACCACGTTCTTAACAACCTCCCAAGTTGTACATCCAATACCATAGGCAGATTCTTTCAGCACTGGCGGAACGATTTCGAATACGTCTCGCATCACTGAGGCGATGAACGGTAGGATCATCATCGCGAGTATCAAACCTGCGCAGAGAATACCGATACCGTTAAATGCGCCAGAGAAAAGAATGCCTAAACCAGGGATCTGACCAAGGGTTGCAGCTAATGCTGGCTGAATGTATTCACCAAACAGTGGTGCAAATATGAACAGACCAAACATACCATAAATAATCGAGGGTACAGCAGCAAGTAATTCGACTGCGGTACCTAAAGGTCTTTTGAGTGGAGCTGGGCATAGCTCAGTTAAAAATACTGCAATACCAAAACTTAAGGGTACTGCAATTAGTAAAGCAATTAGAGAGGTGACAATAGTTCCGTAGATAGCAATTAGGCCACCAAACTCACCGTTAATAATGTCCCACTCTTTAGTGAAGAAGAATCCAATTCCAAATTTATCAAGAGCTGGCCAAGCATTAATCACCAATGAAATAATGATGCCCACCAAAGCAATCAGTACTGATACCGCAAAGAATTGTGTAATTGCGTGAAATAGAAAATCTTGAACACGCTGTAACTTAGCAATCCTAAGGGCCTGCCGTGTCGGAGCCGAGTGAGACTGAAGAATATCCATTATGAATTTGGCTTATTTAAATGATGAAACAGCTCCACAATCTTGTGGAGCTGTACATTAACAAGTGACTTAAAGAGAACTATCAAACCTTACTTGGTTGCAACTTTAGTAAATACGTTCTTACGAATAAAGTCTGTTGTTGAATCAGGCATCGGAACATAATCCAACTCTTCTGCCATTTTCTTGCCATCTTTAAATGCGAAGTCAAAGAATTTGATCACTTCAGCAGCATTTGCTTTGTTATCTGGATTCTTGTAAAGCAAGATAAAGGAAGCACCGCTAATTGGCCATGATTTAGCACCAGAAGCATTGGTGATAAAGGTGCCCATACCAGGGATCTTTGCCCAATCAGTTCCAGCAGCAGCTGCAGCAAAAGTTACATCATCAGGTGCAACAAAATTACCGTCTTTATTTTTCAAAGAGATATAGGTCATCTTGTTCTTCTTGGCATAAGCATATTCAACGTAGCCAACGGAGTTCTTAACACGAGACACGTTTGCAGCAACACCTTCATTGCCTTTACCGCCAACTGAAGAAGCGGCCGGCCATTTCACTGCGGCGCCAGCACCAACAGCATCTTTCCACAAGGTGCTTACTTTTGCTAAATAGTCAGTAAAAATAGCGGTCGTACCAGATCCGTCTGCGCGATGAATGACAGTAATTGGACCGGAAGGGATCTTCACGCCTGGGTTCATGATTGCAATACGCTTATCACCCCAGTCAGAGATAATGCCCTGGAAAATATCTGCTAAGGTTGGGCCGTCTAATTTGATCTCACCTGGCTTAACACCGTCAACGTTTATAACTGGAACTACTCCACCAATAATGGCTGGAAATTGAACCATGCCATCTTTTTCAAGATCTTCAAATTTCACTGGATTATCAGTTGCACCGAAATCCACTGTTTTTGCTTTAATTTGCTTGATACCGCCAGAAGAACCAATTGACTGGTAGTTCAAATTAGAGCCGGTTTTTGCCTTATAGGCTTCTGCCCATTTGGCATAAATTGGGTAAGGGAATGTTGCGCCCGCTCCTGTCATATCAGCAGCAAATGCAATTGGGGCCAATGAAATAGCGCTAATAACGAGTGCTTTTTTCAAAAAAGATTTCATGTGATTAGTCCTAATATAGAAATAACGCAACATTGCGATATAAGGACGATACGATTGGACTATGACGCTTTGATGACAGGATTGTCATCAATAATAAAAATCAAATAAATCAATGGTTTAGATTGAAATTATGAGGTCAAAATTGAGAAATAATCCCCTAGGAATTATGCGATCGGCACTAAATCGGCGATACTTTTTGCAGCCGTCATGGCTACTTTGGCGTCTTTAGTCTCAACCATCACCCTGAGAAGGGGCTCTGTACCAGATGCCCTGATCAGCACCCTGCCAATATCTTTCAGATCAGCCTCTACTTTGGAGATCTGCTGTTTGAGTTTTTCATCTGACTTCCAATCGTAACAAGGCTTGAATTTCACATTCAAGAGCACCTGGGGAAAGATGCTTACCTTCTCCAATAGCTGCGCCAGACTCTTTTTATTTTGACTCATGGCTGCTAGCACTTGAAGGGCCGCAATCGTGCCATCACCTGTGGAATGCTGATCTAAGCACAGTAAATGGCCTGAACCTTCTCCGCCAATAATCCAGCCCTTTTGTTTTAGGAGCTCAAGAACGTATCTATCGCCTACATTGGCACGCTCAAATCCAATCCCTAAATCCTTAATCGCGTTCTCAACTGCCAAGTTAGTCATGAGCGTACCAACTGCACCGCCAATCTTTTGTCCACGGTCCAATCGATCTTTAGCGAGCACATATAAAAGCTCATCGCCATTAAATAGTCTGCCTGTAGCATCGACCATTTGCAGACGGTCTGCATCACCATCTAAAGCAATGCCTAAATCCGCTTTTTCTGCCTTGACTTTAGCAATGAGTGCGTCAGGTGCAGTTGCGCCACAGACATCATTAATGTTTCTACCGTCTGGAGTAACACCAATGGAAATTACTTCTGCACCCAGCTCATGAAAGACATTTGGTGCAGTGTGATAGGCGGCGCCATTAGCGCAATCGACTACCAGCTTTAATTTCTTCAGATTGAGATCACCTGGGAATGTCGATTTGCAGAATTCAATATAGCGTCCCGCTGCATCATCTAAGCGAAATGCTTTACCCAAATCTTGCGCACTCACACATCCCATGGGCTTTGCTAACTCAGCTTCAATTGCTAACTCAAAGTCATCATCAAGCTTGTCGCCATTGGCCGAGAAAAACTTAATGCCGTTATCTTGATATGGATTATGTGATGCAGAAATCACCACGCCTGCTGATAAACGTAAGGCTTTCGTAAGGTAAGCTACTCCGGGGGTTGGCATTGGTCCACACAACATGACATCGACGCCAGCAGCAGCAAAACCAGCTTCTAATGCTGCTTCGAGCAAATAACCTGAGATACGTGTATCTTTACCAATCAATACTTTGCAACGTTGGCCTGGTTTGGCATCTCTGGATAAGACCATGCCCGCCGCATATCCAAGGCGAGTCATAAACTCAGGGACAATCGGAAACTGCCCTACTTCACCGCGAATGCCATCAGTTCCAAAGTATTGTTTTTTCATAGGGTCATTATAAAACTGAGAAGCTTTGGCTCAGAGCTTAGGCTCTAGCAATCTATTGCTTCCCATAGCTTTAAAGCATCTACTGTTTCCGGAACATCATGAACCCTGACAATTTTGGCCCCACGATCAGCCGCCATAATGGCTGCTGCAATGCTAGGGGCTACTCGCTCACTGGTATCCTTACCAGTGAGCTTACCGATCATCGATTTACGAGATATGCCCGCTAAGACCGGATACCCCAAACTCGAGAAACCCTTGAAATGCGACAACATGCTGAGATTATGTTCAAGGCTTTTGCCAAATCCAAAGCCTGGATCAATAGCAATTCTATTTTGGGTAATGCCTTTTGATCTAAGTAGCTCTGCACGTTCTTTGAGAAATAGTGTGACATCTGCAACTACATCTTGATACTGTGGATTTAATTGCATAGTCAATGGATCGCGTTGCATATGCATCAATACAATTCCACAATCTTGACTCTCTAGTACAGCATCCACGGCACCGTCTTGTCTCAATGCCCAGATGTCATTGACACAATCAACGCCAGCATGAAGTGCCTGACGCATAGTCTTTGCTTTATAGGTATCAATGGAAAGAGGTACACCACAGTTTTTGAGTGCCTCAATCACCGGCAAAACACGATCAAGCTCTTCTTGAAGTTCTACTGGCTCCGCTCCTGGCCTAGTTGACTCTCCACCGATATCGATGAGATCAACACCATTGGCAATCATGAACTCCGCTTGAGCGATGGCATCTTTCGGAGTTCTAAATTGACCGCCATCAGAAAATGAATCTGGCGTGGCATTCAGAATGCCCATCACTACGGGACGCTTGCGTTTAGTAAAGTCAAAAAGAAAACGCCCACAACGCCATGTTGTGGGCATCTCTTGTATGCCTTGCTTGTCCATTCAGACGGCTAAGTTTTAAGCTGTTGCTGGGGCGCTACCAGCAGCCGGTCCTGGTGCTCCACCAGCAGAGTTACCAAACTGGGTTGCAGGAGGAGGAAGCGGTGCTCTCGGTGGACGACCTTCCATAATGTCATTAATTTGCTCAGCATCGATGGTCTCCCATTCGAGCAAAGCAGCAACCATGGCTTCTACCTTATCGCGATTATTCTCAAGAATAGATCTCGCTAAGTTGTATTGGCTGTCGATCAGCGTACGAATCTCAAAGTCTACTTTTTGCTGAGTTAACTCAGAAACGGTCTTAGTGCTGTTGCGACCAAAAATACTTTCTGATTCGGTATCAACATACACCATCGTACCTAAGCTATCGCTCATGCCGTAACGTGTAACCATATCGCGCGCCATTTTGGTAGCACGTTCAAAGTCATTCGAAGCACCAGTGCTCATCGAGTTTAAGAACACTTCTTCAGCAGCACGACCGCCAAACAAGATTGCCAACTCTTCCATCATGCGATCTTTGTAAAGATTGACACGATCAAATTCTGGCAACTGCCAAGTCACACCCAAGGCCATGCCTCGCGGCATGATAGTGACTTTGTGAACAGGATCCGCCTTAGGCAGAATCTTGGCTACAACCGCATGGCCTGACTCATGGTAGGCCGTATTACGACGCTCTTCTTCGCGCATCACAGCTGACTTACGCTCAGGACCCATATAGATTTTGTCCTTAGCATCTTCAAAATCTCTCATATCCACTGAGCGCTTATTACGACGCGCAGCAAATAAAGCAGCTTCATTAACCAAGTTCGCTAGATCCGCACCAGAAAATCCTGGAGTGCCGCGTGCTAATACTGCAGCATTCACATCCGGATCAATCGGAACTTTGCGCATATGCACTTGCAAGATCTGCTCACGACCACGAATGTCAGGCAAACCAACATGAACCTGACGGTCGAAACGACCTGGACGTAACAACGCTTTATCCAATACATCGGAGCGGTTGGTAGCAGCAACGACGATCACACCGCTATTGCTTTCGAAGCCATCCATCTCAACGAGCATTTGATTCAAGGTTTGCTCACGCTCATCATTACCACCGCCCATACCAGCACCGCGATGGCGACCTACAGCATCAATCTCATCAATAAAGATGATGCATGGTGAATTTTTCTTAGCGTTCTCAAACATATCGCGTACGCGAGATGCACCAACACCAACAAACATTTCTACGAAATCAGAACCGGAGATCGAGAAGAACGGAACCTTCGCCTCACCCGCAATAGCACGTGCCAGAAGGGTTTTACCAGTACCCGGAGGGCCCACCAGCAAAACGCCATGGGGAATACGACCGCCAAGCTTTTGAAACTTCTGCGGGTCTTTTAGGAAGTCAACTAATTCATAGACTTCTTCTTTAGCTTCATCGCAACCAGCAACATCAGCGAATGTCACGGTATTACTATTTTCATCAATTAGGCGCGCTTTCGATTTACCAAAAGAGAATGCTCCGCCTTTACCGCCACCTTGCATTTGACGCATCATGAAAAACCAAAAACCAATAATCAATAAAGTAGGTCCGAGATAGTACAAAGCAGAAACCAACATATTGGGTTCATCATCTGCTTTACCAGTAACCTGGACGCCGTACTTCATTAAGTCCCCAACCATCCAAATATCGCCTGGAGAGATGATGGAGTATTTAGAACCGTCAGCAGGAGTAACTTGCAATGTACGGCCTTGTACATCCACACGCCTCACTTTGCCCGCTTTCGCGTCATCCATGAATTGGGAATACGTGACTTGAGTTTGGTCCTTGGGTTTATCAAACTGTTTAAAAACAGTGAAAAGTACCAAGCCCACAATGAGCCACACACCGATTTTTTGGAACATATTGCTGTTCAAATTGTTTCCTTTTCTGGATCTACCCAGGATTTAAAGCCAATTGCTTTCTAAGTATTTGATTCTACTACCACCCTTTTTCAAGGGCCAATGGCTTATTTATTTAATAAACCCATCTATTTCGGGGGGTTATTGGGGTGCTTCTGTCGCCTCAATATCCTAAAGGGAGCTTATTTAGGGGGTTTTAAGTTACGACCCAGTAGAAAAATCTCTGAGGATCTAGCCCGGGAGGCCTTAGGCTTGCGGGAGGCAACCGTTTTAAAGACCTTTTTGAAGGATTCGACAATCTGGCTGTAACCGCTGCCGTTAAAGCATTTGATCAATAAAGCACCCCCAGGCTTGAGGTGGGCCACGGCAAAGTCTAGGGCAATTTCGGCTAAAAAGGCCATCCGAGCAGCGTCTGCAACGCCCACGCCTGAAAGGTTTGGCGCCATATCGGATAAGACGAGATCAACCTTGCCTTCAGCGCTCTTAGGCAATAAGGCTTCTAAAGCCTGGAGCCCCTCTTCTTCACGAAAGTCGCCCTGTATAAAGCTGACATCTGCAATATCTTCCATTGGCAAAATATCGATGGCAATGATTTGACCATCAGGCTTGCCAGATTCAATCTTGGGATTGCTTTTGCCTAACTCGGTAAGACGATTACGGGCGTACTGTGACCAGCTCCCGGGGGCGCTTCCAAGGTCGACAATGGTCATGCCCGCTTGTATGAGGTGATCTTGCTCATCAATTTCACTGAGTTTATAAACCGCTCTAGCGCGATAGCCCTCTTTCTGAGCCATCTTCACATAGGGATCGGTTAAATGATCCTGCAACCAACTTTTATTAAATTTATTCTTTGCCACAACTTACCCACTTTCACCCTACATTTTCCTAGTTTTAGCCCTCTAAAGCAAAAGGAATCGTAGTCAAAGCTGTTAAAACCCTTCCAAATAGGCCTTTTAAGCTATCAATGCTCTATCATCAAGTCCATGACTGCTCTTACTATCACCCCCGCACAACGCAAATCCCTCAAAGCTGATGCCCACGACTTAAGTCCAGTGGTAATGGTTGGTGGTGATGGCTTAACGCCTGCTGTAATTAAAGAGGCCAAGCTTGCTATTAGTCATCATGGCCTCATTAAGGTTCGCGTGTTTAACGATGATCGTGAAGCGCGCGTGGCGATATACGAAGAACTCTGCGACAAACTCGATGCTGCACCAGTGCAGCATATTGGCAAGCTACTGGTTCTATGGAAACCCAAAGATGTAGTTGAGGAAGCGTTTTCAAATCTCAGTAGATCATCAAAGCAGACCAAGAAATCATTACAAGCTCCACGCACTAAACGTCAGCCAAATCGTGCTCCAACAAAATCTGGTGTTCGTACCAGCACCTCAGAACGATCAGATCGACGCTCTGCTTCGAATGCTGCACCATTTGCCAGAGCTGCAGCTGTGAAATCTGCTACGCCAAAGAAACGTGTGCTGCGCTCTGAAGCAGCTGAATCAAAAATTGGCTGGTCATCACCAGGCTATCGTAAAGCTGCTGCTGCACCCGCTCCGATTAAGAAGCGTAAAGTACGCATGAGTAGTACTAAGAAAAAATCGCTTGGGTCTTAATCGACTGAGCTGATTTAAAAAACGCCGCTAGTCGGCGTTTTTTATTGCCTAAATTAAATAGTTATGGATTTGGCTTAGTGAGACGCCAAACCAGATAAAGGCCCAGTGCGCTCTGAATCATAAAGACGATACTAGAAGCGCCGTGGAGCTTTCCAAATAGATCCGCCGATGGCGAGAGCATGACAGGCATTCCATTAAGCAGAGCCTGATCTCTCAGGGTATTCATCCAGGGGATAGATACGAAGGAAGCCACCACCGAGCAGAGCAACATGCCGAATAGGATTAGTCGCATGATTCTGGACTGAGTGAGGCCGCGCGTAACGAGCAGACTTGCAAGCACCAT
>JACCDO010288714.1_pt1 | contig 33957 bp, 23 predicted proteins | sample 7446101 | NCBI WGS metagenome assembly JACCDO01 (sample SAMN15323440, study PRJNA562643) | freshwater metagenome | isolation source: river surface water | place: USA:Blue River Watershed | collected 2017-08-16 | reverse complement strand
TGTCCTATTTATTTGTCCCAATGTCCTATTAAATAAACTTTTTCTAAAGACTATTATATGAATAATCAAGATATAATTATTATAATTTTAATTTTTGCAGTAATATATTTAATGGTTAAAACAAATACTAAAGAACACTTTGATGTTAATGATGATATTAAACAAGCAATTAATGATATATATAAAGCAGATATAAATGCTATTAGAAATTTATCAAACTTTGCAACTGAAATTAAAAATAATAATGATACATTTACTATACCTGCAAATACAACTACTATGAAAAATTTAACTTTAACTGGTAATTTAATAGGAGATTTACCAGTAACTAATGATATAAATATAGGCGGTGTAATAAAATCAAACAAACCGGCAAATGCAGATGGAACTCCAGCTAGAGTTACAATTAAAGGACGTGAAACAGCTGTAGATAATTTACAAATAGATGGAAATAATCTTTGTATAAATGATATGTGTATTGATAAATCATTGTTACAAAAACTCAGTTCTGTATCAGCAATAGGAGGGTTTGCAATTGTAGATCAATATACGTATAATGGTGGAATGATAGTACCATATTATACGTATCCTTTATATGAAGGAGAACATAATTTAGATTCATATAATAATGATAAATGGGATAGATTACGTCTTCAACGAGGATGGAAAATAATATTATATGAGACTGGGGTTGGTGCAGGAAATACTCTTACATTTGAAAATACAGATAATATTTTATCACAAGAATTTATGATTAAAGGTTCGCCATTAGGTAAAAAAGTATCAGGATATAAACTTATCTGGATAGGATATTAATAATTGGGTATTATAAGTTACCCAATAGTAAAATAAATCGAATATAAATAAATTTTCGATTTATTTTTCCACAATATATTATATGAATAATCAAGATATAATTATTATAATTTTAATTTTTGCCGTAATATATTTAATGTTTAAAAAAAATACTAAAGAAAACTTTGATGTTAATGATGATATTAAACAAGCAATTAATGATATCTTTGATGTTAATGATGATATTAAACAAGCAATTAATGATATCTATAAAGCAGATATAAATGCAATAAGAAATCTATCAAATTTTGCAAATGAAATAAAAAATAATAATGATTCATTTACTATTCCTGCAAAAACAACAACATTAACTGATTTAAATGTAACTGGTAATATTGTTCAATTTAAAGGATTAATCGTAATATGGTCCGGGACAATTGTTGATATACCAAAAGGATGGGCTTTATGTGATGGTAATAAATATAAATTAGATAGTAATAATATAGCTATTATAGATAATACTGGAGTTCAAACACCAGATTTACGTGGTAGATTTGTGTTAGGTTCTGGTCAAGGCAATACTTTAACTAATAGAAATATTAATGATATAGGAGGTGAAGAAACAGTTACATTAACTATTCCAGAAATGCCTTCTCATAATCATAAAATAAATGAAACTCCTGCAACAAATTGTTTTCAAGGAGGTGTATGTTCAGGAAATAGATATTTAGTATTTAAAGAAGAACAAACGACTACAAATGAAGGCAATGGTCAACCTCATAATAATATGCCACCATTTTATGTATTAACATACATTATGAAATTATAATAAATTCGCAGAATATTAATATTATAATGAATACATTATGAAATTATAAATTTCTCATAATTATTATATGAATAATCAAGATATAATAATATTCTGCGAATTTATTTTAATTTTTGTAGTAATATATTTAATATTTAAAACAAATACTAAAGAACATTTTGATGTGAATGATGATATTAAACAAGCAATTAATGATATATATAAAGCTGATATAAATGCTATAAGAAATTTATCAAACTTTGCAACTGAAATTAAAAATAATAATGATACATTTACTATACCTGCAAATAAATTGACTATTCCTGGATATATTGATATTGTTCAACTTAGAGGTGCAGTAATTGCATGGGCATTACCTACAATACCAAAAGGTTGGGCTATTTGTGATGGGCAAAAATATAAATTAGATAGTAGTTATAATGCAGTAGTTGATAGTGATGGTATTCAAACACCAGATTTACGTGGTAGATTTGTATTAGGTTCAGGTGTTGGTGGTAAAGATATGAACAATTTAGAATTAAGTAATAGAACATTAGGTTCAACAGGAGGTGAAGAAAAACATGTATTAATAAATAATGAAATGCCTGGTCATACTCATCGTATTAATTGGGGAGAATTAGGATGTAATGGAACTAATTGTTGGGCGGCTGGTAAAAAGGTAGGAACTTCAGTTTTTACTTCAAATCTTGTTAATCCAGGGAATTATGCTCCTTATACTAATCCCGGTAATTTTCCTCAAAATACTGGTAATACTGGTGGTGTTTTACGAGCACGCACAGGAAATAAAATAGATGGCGCAGACGTAGATTATAATGTGCCTCCTGTTTGGGATGCAGTGGCACATGAAAATATGCCACCATTTTATGTATTAACATATATTATGAAATTATAATTTTAATATTTAAAATCTATAATTTAATATATGTTTGAAGAATATCATGATATAATAATAATTGTTTTAATATTAATAGTAATATATTTAATATGTGATAAACAAAATGAATCTTTTGCAGTTACAGACGATATTAGACAATCTATAATTAATGCAGTTAATAATAAATATAATATAGATATCGCAGCAATGAGAAATATGGGTCAAGTAGCTAGTGTAATTTTAAAAAATAATGATTCATTTACTATACCAGCAGCATTAACAACTATGAAAAATATAAATGCAGAAAATACTAAAATAGATGGTAAACTAAATGTAACACAACTAGCATCATTAAATGGTGGTATGAACGTGAAGGGTAATTTTAATGTAGATGGAAATATAAATACAAGTGATTTAAATATAGTAGGAAATTTAAATATAGATAATACAAAGTTTAATAATTTACTTCCATTTAATACAATTATTTTATGGTCAGATAATTTAGATATGTTACCACCTGGTTGGGCTCCATGCACCGGTAAAAAATATAAACATAATCCAAGTGCAGCTGCAAATCAAATTAAATTTATAGAAGATGAAAATGGATATCAAACACCTAATATTCCTCCACCATCTTGGGCAAATGATGCAACTAGACAACAAGTAAATTATGTTGTTAGAATGAAAACTCAAGAGTTTGGGTTATAATAATTTGCATAAAAATTGATTATAATCAAAAGTTATTTATATAAGACAGATTTTAACTATGTTAAAATCTATCTCACAAATAAAAATATATAATATATAATAATATATTATATGAAACTTACAATAGTTGATATTATATTAATAATTTTAATATTAGGTGTTTTATATTTATTATATTCTCCAGATATTGATCATTTCACAAGTAATGCTGAAATAAATGACGCAATTAATGAAGAAATAAATAATAGATATTCAGTAGATTTAACTAATATGAGAAATTTAAATGGTTTATTAACAGGTTTAATAAATAATACAGATCAGTTAAATATAGAACAAAATAATACTAAATTATTTGATATAAATACAAATGATATTAATATTAATGGCACTTTAAATGTTATAAATAAAACAGATTTTAATTCAGATTTATCAGTAAAGGGACGTGTGTTACCTGCTGTTAATAATTTAACATTTAAAAATACTAACATTACAAATAAAATTAAGATAAATCAAGGTAAATTTAATGATATATATCCTAAAGGAAGTATTTTAATGTTTAGTATTATTGGTAAAGATTATAATATTCCATATGGTTGGGTTCCATGCGATGGTTCTTATTATGATGTAATTACAGCAGACGCAAATAATTTAGGTAAAGATAGTAATGGCAATTATGTAAAATTTTATGAAAAATCAGCAAATCAACCAGAAAAAAGAAATTTAGATTTAGCACATGAATGGAAAATTTATAATCCAACTATAGAACAATTAATAAATCTTAGAAAAATAGGTATAGATAAATATTATATTATGACAGGTGTTAATACTGGACCATTTACGGAAATCGATTTAAAAGGAATGGCATTGTGGGATAGAGCAAATAGTTTAAATAGAGGATTTGTCGATGATAATAAATATCCACCTAGAAAATTTTTATCATCTGTGCCAATTAAAAGAGATTTTATCTATATAAGAAAAATTATTTAAATTATCTAAATTATATATAATGATAAAAGATATTATTTTATATATAATTATTGCATTATTAGTTGCTTCAAATATATATCTAATTTATAAAACAAGAAATGTCGAAAAATTTACTGTTACTGATGATATAAATCAAGCTATTAATGATATATATAAAGCAGATATTAATGCTATAAGAAATTTATCAAATATTTCAACAACAATAATGAGTAATAATGATTCTTTAACTATTCCTGCTAAAACAACTAATGTTAGTGATTTAGTTGCTAATAATATTAATACAAATAATAATATAACCACGGTTAAATTAACCTCAGGAACAATAGATTCTGGAAATATATCATCAACTGGTGATATTAACTCTGTTAATATAACTTCTACTGGTGATATAATTTCTAATGCAAATGTTAAACTCAAATCATCATTATGTGTAGATGATTTATGCATAGATAAAAATACTTTAAAAAAAATACTTTCAAATACTGTATTTGCTGGTTTTGGAGCAAATGGCGCAGCTCCAAGCTATATACCTTTATATGAAGGAACATTTAAGTTATATGGTTCAATATATGATAGTGCTAGTAGATTCTCGTATGGAACTGGAGATGTAATTGATATTATATATGTAAATAAAGGATGGAGAATTACTGTTTATGATGGTGCCCCGGATAGTTCTAGTAGATCAAAAATTTTAGAAAATACAGTTGATACTGTTCCAAAATGTTATATGCTTAATGGACAACCTGGATGGACAGATACTATGAGTTCTTATACAGCAGAATGGATTGGATACTAATAATCTTCGATTAATCTTAGATTAATATTATGCTGAACAAGATTCACACCCGGCCAAGTCGTTCGACATATTTTTAGAAAAGTCGTTCGAAATATCTTTAGATAATTCTAATTGTTTCTGTAATTTAGGGTCAACAGTTACTTTCATAGCGCCTTCTGATGGTTTGCTTCTAAGATAATACATACCTGTTTTAAGACCATTCTTCCATGCCCACATATGGCAATTTAATAATTTATTATAATCTGGAACACCCATAAAAATATTCATACTTTGAGTTTGGTCAACAAATGGTGCGCGTGCGCGAGCATGTTTAAGAACCCAAACTTGTTTTATATCCCAAATTGTCTTATATAATTCTTTGTAACTTGATGGTATATCTAAAGAACTTACATTACCATCAGTTGCAATAATTGTTTGTCTTACATTCTCATTCCATTCTCCAATTGCTAATAAATCAAATACTAAATGTTTATTAACAAGTGGAAAATCACCAGCTAGTGTTCTTCTAGTATATATATTGTTGGTGAACCATTCAAAGCATTCATTATTACCCATGATTTGAGATGTTGATGCAGTAGGCATTAATGCTACTAATAATGAATTTCTAACTCCATATTCATTAATACCATCTCTAAGATTGTCCCAATTACATACACTACCTTCTTCTTTCCATAAATCAAATTGTAATTGACCGTGACTCATAGGAGACCCACCGTTAGATAAGTAACTACTATAAGCACCAAAATGCGATGTTAATTTCATTTCGCATTTATTAATTCTATGATTATGGTATATTTCATTTAATTCTTCATTTTCTAATTTAAATTTTTTATCATAATATTCAGGCAAATCAATGCCTGCATCTTTATAATTATCAATAAATTCTTTCATATCATCATGACGTGCATGAGCCATATTCATACTGGCAGTTAAAGCTGCATGATAGATAGTTTCCATCATATTTCTATTAAATCTTAATGCCATTTCACTTTCATAAGGAATTTTCATTCCAACTAATGTATCTGCTAAACCTTGAATACCTAATCCTAATGGACGATTTCTTAAATTAGAGCATCTAGTTTCAGGTGTTGGATAATAATTAATATCAACTACATGGTCTAAATTAATCGTCGCAATATAAGCTGTTTCCCATAATTTATTATAATCATAATCATCTGCAGTATATTGAATCATATCATCAAATCCACCAATTAAAGTATCTCCATAAAAAATTTGTGGATAAGATATTTTTTGATAATTACATGCACCATCCGCGCAATCATCAGAATTAGAATTTGAATTAATATGTTTGATTAAATAATTTCTATTCTCTTCGTTTAATTCTTTCTCTTCATATTCATAATTTCTAAATTCAAAATAATTCTTTGCCCAGCGACAATACTTGCAATTTGGCTTACTGAATATTGTCCATTTCTTCTCACTATTAAATGGCTTCAAAAACTTGTTTAAACAAATTGATGCTAAATTACATACACCGTGTTCTTCATCGTCACTCACAATATTTATTTCAATACAGAGGTTTGAGCTTTTGATGATTCCTATATTTTTTTGATTAGATTTTTCATTAACATGGTCTTTATATCCAATATATGGTGTTCCAGTTTCCAACTGACTATCCATAATTTTTTCCATTAATTTACGAGCTTTAACGACTTTTCTATATTTCTTTTGATTAACATAAGACCAATATAATTCTTTATATTCTTCTCCATATTTATCATTAAGGTTAGGGCATTCATCGGGACACATAAGATACCAATCACCATCTTTTTCAACTTGCTCCATAAATAAATCACTTACCCATAATGCTAAAAATAAATCACGAGCACGTTCTGTTTCTGCACCTGTATTCTTTCTTAATTCAAGAAAATCTTCAATATCAGCATGATGAGGTTCTAAATACATTGCAAAACTACCTTTACGTTTTCCAGCTTGATTAATGTAACGAGCAATATTATTATAAACTTGTAACATAGGAATAATACCACTTGATGTTCCATTAGTACTACGAATAATACTACCTTTAGCTCTAATATTACTTATATGCAAACCAATTCCACCTGCCCATTTTGAAATCTGCGCTACGCGGTCCCAAGTTTTGGTGATACCATCAAGGCTATCATTGGTATTTAATAAGAAACATGAACTTAATTGAGGTCTGCGTGTCCCAGCATTAAAAAGAGTAGGTGAAGCATGGGTATAAGCTTTGGTTGATAATAAATCATAAGTAATCTTAACTTTTTCTAAATCACCTTGATTAAGAAAACTTGCTACACGCATAAATACATCTTGAGGTCTTTCATAATAATTACCATTAGTATGATTCTTTAATAAATAACTACGTTCTAGTGTTTTAAAACCAAAAAAATCAAAACTATAATCTCTAGAATAATCCATCATATTATTAATGGCTTCTCTATTACTAGTTATCCATGATAACCAATCTTCATCTAATAAAGAACAATCTTTTTGAATTTGCTCCATTTTTTCAACAAAAGTATTTAATGTTTTCTTATGAAGATTACTTGCTAAAATACGACCAGCTAATTTATTATATAATGGGTTTATAGTAATATTACTACAAATTTTTGCAGATTCTAAATCTAATTCTTCAGTAGTAACTCCGCTATAAATACTATTAATAACCTTTTGTGCAATCATCATTGGGTCAAGATAATCTGTTTCTGTTTCATCAATTAATTTACTAATACGAACCGTAATTTTATCAAACATCACTTTTTCTTTTTCACCATTTCTTTTAATGACATACATACTATTATTAATATTATTATTAATATTATTTGGGGAATGCATTGTTAATATATAATTATATATATTAATAATGTTTAAATTATATTATAAATTTGACCATTAACATTAATTACCAAATTATTTCCATAAATTTGAGGTCTTATTATTGTATTTGGATTATAACTTAAAATTATGTTTTTTGTATTTTCAGATAAGCCATCGAATACTCCAGGTAGCAGATGCAATTTATTAACAAGAGATGTAAGAATTATTATACTATTCTTTATTTCATTTGGCGATACTGCGATATTTTGTTGTCTCAAACTTATTATTTTATATAATATATGGAGTAGAATTAATTCAGCATGAGGATTAGTTTTAATTATCATAATATTAATTTCATTTATAAATTTCTGTCTCAATTCTTCATTAAATGGATAAAATTGGTATCCAATCCTATTCATATATATGAAAAATTTGTGCTCTAAAGATATGTTATTTTTTAGTAAAACTATATTAAAATAATTTATAGATGGTTCAATAACAGTAGAGTTACTTATTCTGGTTAAATTTTCATGTTCTTGGTTTGATTGTAATCTAGTTGCTCTATCTAATGCTGCTCTATCTGCTGCTACTCTGTCTGCTGCTGCTCTTTCTAATGCTGCTCTTTCTGCTGCTGCTCTTTCGGCGGCTGCTGCTCTTTCGGCGGCTGCTGATCTTTCTATAGATTCTCTTTCTAATGCTGCTCTTTCAACAGCAGCTCTTTCAGCTGCAGCTATTTCAGGTATTAAACTAGAATCAAATTTTCCATTTTGATTTAGATTAGGATAATGTGTAGGATCATCTGTTGGTTGAATAGAATGTATGTTAAATAACATAGGTGTTTCATCTAACGTGCGTGTTTCTAATAATAATTTACTTTGTTCATTTGTTCTAATATTAGTAATCACTGGGTCAGGTAATTTACCAATATTACCAATTCTATTAAAAGCAATTCTATCTTTTCTTTCTTTATCACGAGATTTAATTTTATGAGACCAAGTATGAATACAAAGGTCATTTATTAATGCAAGTGCAGGAGTGAATTTAAGAGTTTCAAGACCTTGTTTTTTCTTATATTTAATTTGAATAGTATCTAGATTAATAGATAATTTACTATCTCTAAATTTGCTTAAATCATTAAATAAATATTTTAAATGCTTAAGACATGTATTAATATTATCATTTAATCTAGATGCATTTACATCTATTGTTTTAATATCATCACACATATAAGCTTCTGGACCATGTGGTTCTAATTTATTAACTTGAATATGAAATCTCAATACAATATCACTATCTAATCTGGTAATATGTTCTACTGATAAACAATCATAAGGTCTAGATATATCAAATTTATTTTTATCTAAAAATGATTGACATCCATATTCGCCACCCGCAGATGACTTTACCTCAAAATATTTAATTCTATCAGGATATTCAACATCAATAATATCTGGACCTCCATTAATATGAATAATAACAAATGAATCTTTTGCATATATTCCAATTAGAGTTTCAATTAAATAACCACATATTATACTTTTCCAAAAATCATCTTTAGGTGTAGGATTTACCATTTTATCTATATATTCTTCAATCCTATCATGTCTGTAATTATTATAAATTATTTCAAATATGAAATGAATACCTAATTGAATTAATACTTGCATTTCTTTTGTTAAATCCTCTAATGTTTTTAATTTAAATTCTGCTAAAATACGTTTAAAATATATTAATGAAAATTTTAAATAATAATATGTAAAATAATAAGTAGTATCATAATCACAAATACCATCTTGCATTCTAGGCGGTTGATAGAATACAATAGTTATATATTTAAAATATAATTTAAAATCATCACTTAAATCTTTCAATACAGGTAAAAAAATATAATTAAACATATTATTATATAAATCTTTCAATAAATATATAATTCCAAATTCATGAAATACTTTAGATGTATCAGATGATAAATAAATATTTATAACATCTATTGCTCTATTCATTTTTTCAACAGTTAGATTAATTCTTCTTGTTGCCATTATTATATATAATTATAATAAATAATATAATTATATATATATATGCCATTATATGAAATAATAGAACCTAAATTAACACCCATTGCATATCAAGGAGGTCCGACATTTGAAGAAGCCGCTTATTTATTTGTATTAAAAAACATAAAACAAAAACTTAAATATAATTTCATAATATTAACAGATCAAGAAAATATTAAAGAATATAAAGTTACTTATTATAATAAAAATAAATTTAAATTAAAATTAGTAAAAAAAACTAAAAAAATGACTAATGAACCTACGATGGTTCCTTTATCTAGTGGATTTAATCAAATGTTACTGCCATCTAATATAATACAGCAGGCTAATATAATACAGCCAGCTAATATAATTCAACTAGATAAAAATGAACCTAATTATTATCAAGATTATTATACAGGTTATGGGTATGGTTATGATAATGAATATGGATATGGGTATGGTTATGATAATGAATATGGATATGGTTATGGATACGGTAATGAATATGAAATAGACGTTTTTGATAAATTTAAATATTTATATACAGAAATTAATGAAAAATATAATTGGTTATTAAATAGAGATAATGATATGTTAAATAAATTATATAATTTATTAAAAAACAAAGCATTTGATGAAAGATATTTATTAAATAGTTTATATATATCAACACCTGATACAAAATTTAATTATGATAATTTACAATTAATGAAAATAAATAATTTTATAGATTCAACAAACAGAATAAAATCAACATTTATTAGTTCGTCATACGATGATAATTTGGGAGTTCAAAAGAATATAATAAGTGGAAAATTATTAAATAAAAAATATATAATTGCTTATACATTATTTGATGCAAAAATAAAAGGTATGACTGGAGGTGCGACCAAAACAAATAGATATGTAGGAAGACCAAAAGATTTATTTATTTATGTAAATATTATGATTGACAATATAACAAGTTTAATAAAAAATAAGAATTATGATAAATATAATTTCATAATATATATTGATACATCTGTCAATGATAATAATAATGAAATAAATATTAAATTATTAGATTTTTGTAAAAATAATGAAACTAGAATTGAATTAGTTGAAGTTACAATGAAAAATTTTATGAACAGTGATGGTCGCGGTCATCTTGGTTTATTAGGAACTATTTTTAGATATATTCCTTTATTTGAACCAGAAATTGAGAATTGTTTTATAGCAGATTCTGACAATTATAATTCAATTATATTATTTGAAATATTAGAGGAGTTTTATAAATCATCATCAAATTTATTAACATTTAGACCATTACTTTATGAAAGAAATAATGATATTAATAAATGTTTTCCTAACTTTTTTGCAGGAATGATGGCATTTAAAAAACCAATAGGTCAAATATTTGATAATAAAATTTGGATAAATATGTTTTCATTTATGCAAAAATTATATAATAAAATATTAAAAAATAAAGGTAATCAAAGTTGTCCTCCACTTTTAGATAAAAATACAGGTAAAAATCCTTTTGAATTTGGTTTTGAAGAACAAGCATTATCTAATGTATTAATTCCAAATATTTTAAAAAATGGAAAAGTTCAAAATATGCCATTGGTATATTTAGCACCTCTTAAAATAAAATTATATATAATAAATAATATATTAAAACCTAAATTTGAATTAATTAATCCAGAAATAATAAAGATGTTTTTCAAGAAATGTGGAATTATCATAAGTGATAAATTTCTTACATCTGATATTTTTTATAAAATATTATCATTTGATAATAATATTCACATAATATCAATTTTAGAAAATTTAATATATTGTAAAATATTAAAGAATGATAATAAATTAATGAATTTAGAAATTTTCTCAGATACAAATAAATTAAATAAATTTAAAGAATTATCAGGAGTGCTTCTTTTATTTACTGTATACCCTGGATATGAAATCAATATTGAATCTGATATTTACAATGATGCAATGTATTCATTATATAATAATTTAGAATTAAGTGATAATACTAGATTAAAACTCTTAAAATCAACAACAATGTATGAGGCATTATTTATGTTTTTAAATAATATATCAGATTATTTATTAAAAATTAATATTGATTATGATAATATAAAATATATTTTAGAATCAAATTTAGAATTATCAGAATTAAAAAGTATTATTTTAAATAATTCTAGAAAAAAAATCAAAACTAGTTCTTTTGCTTCTTATGGATTTATAATTAATAATTTATACTATAAAGTTTATTACAATATTAATCAAATGTATGCAGAACTAATTTCAAATATATATAATTCAAAGATTGTTTATGATAACTTTGAAACATTAAAAGTATATAAGTATGATAACATCAAAATAGTAGAAATGGAATTAATAGATAATAATAAATATGAAGAATTAAATTTAAATAATGATAATATAATAGATATAATTGATAATGTAGTTAAATGTATATTAGAATACTATAATAAATTTAATAGAAGTTATTTTAAATCAAATATAGATAAATATAATACAACTTATTTATTTGATAATCTAAATAAAAAAATTGCTCAATATATAAATAATGGAGATTATGATAGAACAATCCATAATTGTGCAGTTTATACATTTTTAATGAAACATGAAATAAAACCATCTACTATATATTTAATAAATGGTGATTTTTCATTAGATATTTTCGTAAATAAAACAAATGGAAAATATTTATTTCATGATTGGAATGCTGCACAATTTTCATGTTTTGAACAGGAATTAGCAAATTTTATAGTAAATGTTTATAATATTATTAAAAAATATAAAAATATTAATATTAGTAAAATCCATAATTATTTTATAAATTTAATAAATACCAATAAATCAATTATATTTAATTTAAAATTTTTTATAGTATATAAACTAATAATTGCAGGTGATTATATGAAGGCATCTAAAATTATAATAAATGATAATATAAATATTATATTAAATATATTAACTTTAACTAGTACTAGAATACCTGAAATTAAACCTAATACAAGTGAAAAAGAATATCAAAATAAATATAATATGTATAAAATGAAATACTTAACTCTTAAAAAAAAATTAAATAAAATTAATTAGAGAAAAAATAACACTTATTACAAAAAAGATTTTTTGATAATTCAAATAAAATATCCATAGGATTATTCTAATTATCTCATAATTTATAATGATGCGTTCATCGCTAAAAATTCCTCATAATGAGAAATTCGTTTTATTTTTAAACCCACGATATTTTAAAGCTTCTATTTTCAAATCATTTAATGAAAAATTTAAAGAAAATCTTGAAAATAAAGGTATAGCTATCTATAATATTAAAACTGCTGTTAAAGAAATTAAAAGACTTAACGAAGAAAATTTTTTAAATGCATCTAGTTCTAATTTACAAGATGAAAGAAAAATTTTATTATTTGATGATTATCCTTTTCCAAGCACAAATACACTTTATATTCATTTATTTAATGGGCTCTACTATAATGATAATATTTATATTAAAAAGAAAGTTCATTACGAAAGAGAAATGTTGTTTTTATTAGCAGCAGCTTTAGGAGTTAAAACAATTGAATATAGAACAAATATTACAGATACTATAATAACAAAATTAGATGCAAAATTAAATATAAAAAAAATAAAAAATGGAATTAGTTATAGTAAAACGATAGAAAAAACAGAGGGAATGTATGGTAAAGAAGAATATAGTAATAATGGGTCTCCAATATTAATAAATTCAACAACAATGAAAGATGTAGAAAATAAAATAAAAGAACAATTAGGAGAAATGAGTTCTAATATTTTTAATATTGATTTTTATAAAAACAATCCAAAATTAGAAAGTTTTGTTTATAAAAGAGTTCATTATAAAATGGATAAATTAGAATATAATATTGAGTCAGAAGATGTTAGTGATATTAGTTTTTCTGTTAAATCAACATTTATGGATTATGGATTAAGTGTAAGTTATGATAAAAATATAGTTAGTAATGAAACAATATTCTTTCAATTAATATTTTATACATATGATGAATTAAAGAAAGAAAATATTTACATTAAAAAAGAAGACAAAGATGAATTCGTTTTATTAAAACAATATTATGATGAATGCACAAATGAACAAGAAAAACAAAGAACAATTAATGATATAATAGATTATATTTGTTATATTGCAGAAAAATGTTATTATAATAACAACAAAAATATAAAACAATCATATGCACAAAAGTTATATCATTATATGAACAATAATCATGAAGAATTAGAAAAAATTTGTATAAATTTTCATTCTACTAATCAAATAAAAAATTGGCTAGTTAAAACTTTATCCGATATGTATAATGATATAGACTTATTTGATAATCAATTATCTCAATCAATGTCTCCTAGAAAAATAGATAAAACAAGTAGTATTAGAAGCCATAGAAGAACTAGTTCTGATAGTTTAAATAATATATCAACAGTATAATCATTTGATTTAATTTTAAAATTATTATTTAAAATTATTATTTAAAATATTAATACTTAATTATATTAATATTTTAAATGCAACGTTATAAAAAGTCTTTATCAGAAAGGATTTATTTATTGAACGCACATCAATATCAAGAAGACCATTGGAAATTTAATGTTAGAGGTCAAAGTTATAATATTTATAATCAAGATATATCGACAAATCATTATTATTGTTCTTGTCCAGATTATAATATTAGGAAGTCATTTTGTAAGCATCTATTATTCTTGATAGCACGTGTTGCAAATATTCCAGAAATTGCAAAAGGTTTATGTATTAATTCTATTAATTGGAATAGTGATATATTTAAAATTTGTGCATCTAATTGGTTAGATAGACTTAAAAGTCGTCTTGAAAATACTAAAATAGAAAATACAAATTCTGCTGCTATTGGTGAAGATTGTAGTATTTGTTTTGAACAAATGCAAAGCGGAGAAGTTTTTTCACAATGTATTACAACTTGTAAAAAATATTTTCATGAAGGATGTTTGAAATTGTGGTTAAATTCTGGTCATTCAACATGTCCTTTATGTAGGGCAGATTGGATTGAAAAACCAAATAATAATCAAGATATTTATGACCTCCGGTCTTTAAATGGTAATAAGCAAGAGAGTATTATATTATTAGAACCAAATAATGATAATCATAATCAAGATAATAATCAAGATAATAATCAAGATAATAATCAAGATAATAATCAAGATAATAATCAAGATAATAATCAAGATAATAATCAAGATAATAATCAAGATGATAATCAAGATGATAATACTGTAGTTATTTATAGTATTGAAAATAAAATATCAACGAGAGAATTATGTGATCAAAAAGATTATATTAATTACAGTTTTATATATTATGAATTTACTAAATCAGAAATAATTCATAAAAATAGAAAATTTATTTTAGTTGAAAAAGAATTAATAAATAATATTATTAAAGGTGATATTGTAAAAGAAATGCTTGGATTAACATTAATTGATGGTCAAAAAACAAATCCAATTTATCTTCAAGATTATTATGTATTTATAAGATGTATTTCTCCAAATAAAATATTATATCCACAACAAAAATATATAAATACACTTGATTTTAATCTTTAATTTTATCCTACATTTGGGTAACTTTAAAATGGGTAGATTGCAGTTCAAATTTGTATCAAATTTAAACTGCACCAATTCGCGAAGCGAATATAAAGAGTTTGCGAATATTATCATCTTATATTCGCAAAGCGAATGGAACAAAGGTTAAAAGTCTTCGTGAATATCATAAACATTTGCACGACCTGTATTAAGAACAGCAGCTTTTTGATATTGTGTAGGACGGCTTTCAAAAAAGTTAGTATGTCCACTCATACTAATACTTTCCATAAAATCGAAAGGGTTAGATGTATTCCATATTTTATCATATCCTAAAGTTACAAGTAATCTATCAGCTACAAACTCAATATACTTACTCATAAGATTGTCATTCATTCCCAGTAAAGATACTGGTAATGATTCACAAATAAATTCTTGTTCTACAGCAACTGCATCTTTAAACATTTCATGAACTATTTCTTGACTTAATTCAGTCGTGCATTTTGTTTTAATTAAACAAGCAAAATTTGTGTGCATACTTTCATCACGACTAATTAATTCATTAGAATCACAAAGTCCTGGCATAATATTTTGTTTCTTAAGCCAAAATATAGCAGCGAAGCTGCCGGAGAAAAAAATTCCTTCTACACATGCAAATGCAATAACACGTTGAACATATGGGGTATCACTTTCAACCCATTTAAGTGCCCAGTCTGCTTTCTTCTTAATACAAGGATAATTTTCAATAGCATTTAATAATTTTTCTTTTTCATCTTTATCACGAATAATGTTGTCAATCATTAATGAATAGGTTTCCGAGTGAATATTTTCTATCATCGTTTGAAATTGATAACAAATTTGTGCTTCTAATACGGTGACTTCATTAATAAAACGCTTACCTAAATTCATATTAACAATAGTATCACTTGCTGCAAAAAATGCTAAAACCATTTTAATAAAATACTGGGAGTTAGAAGATAATTTTTTAAAATCATCATAATCTTTGCTAAAATCAATCTCTTCTGCCGTCCAAAAAGCAGCTTGCATTTTTTTATACATATTCCAGATATCCATTTCTTTGATAGGAAATACTGTTAATCTTATATGATTTGGGTCGTTCATATATTCTACATTATTTGAAGTCATAATATATATAATTATTATATATTTTTATATAACATTAAATAATATAAACTATTAATATGGAGCCCCAATTAATTGATAAAAAAGTTTTAAAAAAATTACTTTATAAAGGATATAGGCAAACCGATACTAAATATTTTTATGATAAAACCTTAAAACAAATTTCTACTATACTAAAAGAAAATTGGTATATCTTTTTATTATTAATTTTTATAATTATTGTTTTTGTAAATTTATATTTACATAATAAAAAAAAGAAAGACAAAAATGAAAAACTTGAGAATGTAGAGTATATAAATGAAGAGTCATATGATGAACCATCTTTTGGATATGTAGGAGAGTATTATAAAATGTTACCTCGTGTAACAAACTCTCCTAATATAATTCCCTATATGTATTAGTATTATTTATGAAAACATTACAAATATTAAATATATCAATACATTTATTTTTTTCTTTTTCAGGAAGCATATTAAAGACCACATCCTTAGAACTACCACGTTCTGATGTATTAATTATTCTCCTATATTCATTAATTAAATAATAACACATTTGACGATTAACTGGTTTAGTGGATGCAAGTTGTAATCCAAACTTAATTAAATTTATATTAAGGTATGTAAATTGTCTCGGTAATTCGTTAAAACTAACATTAACATTAATCAGATTATTATATGTATCTTTAACATAAAATGGCTTATCTGTATATAGTTCGCAATTATTTTTTTTTCCCCAAGATTTCCTCCAAACATCATGAAAGATGTGAGCAATAGTTGGAACCATATCAAGTTGCTCAGTAGTAAGATTCAGACTGGAGATTTTGTCAATTACTGCCAAATTAACATGATTTGACATATCAAATAATAAATATTGTATATATATATTTAAATTTTCAATTTTTATAATTTTTATTATAAAGAGAAAAAATATAATAATATTATATGGAAACTAGTGTATCAATATACAATCAACTTTTAGATGCTATCAAAGAACTTAATCATGATGTATCGTCATATAAAGATAACCAAGTAGAAAAAAGATTAGAACGATTTTATATGACATTAGAAAAGGATGATTTATTTTTATTATTTAGTATGGGTAAAATTAAAGTATTTTCAGCAAAAACAGTTGAAACTCATGAATTTTCTCTTAGTCTATTTGGTGAAAAACTATCATTAAAACATATCTTTAATAATCAACCAGAAGATGTTAAAGACAATCTATGGACTTTATTATTTAATATGTACATTCAATTAGAGAGACATTATAATTCACATCCAGATAGAATCCAAGCATTAAAAGATAGTATTAAAAAAATGAGAACAGGTGGTACTAAAGAAGAATTTAAAGCAGAAGTATTAAAAAATATGTTTAATAAAGATGTTAATCCATTAACTTCAAATATGTTAGAAGATATTATTGGTTCTTTTCAAGATGTAGTAAGTAATAAAGGAAATCCATTTGAGAACATTATGGGTATTACTGAAAAGATTACATCTAAATATGGTAGTATGATAGAAAATGGTGATATTGAAATTGATAAAATCTTAGGCGGTATGACCAATGTTTTAGGTTCAAAAATATCTGGTGAAAAGGAAGATGATGAACCAGTTGTAATAGATGAGAATTTCAGTACATCTGCTGTAGATTTAGGCAACGAGGATGAAGAATCTAAAGGTGGCTTTAATTTAAAGAGTCTTTCTAAATTAATGCCCCTGACTAATATTATGAACAAAATGGGTAATATACAATCAAATGAAGATTTATTATCTATTAAACAAGAAATGGATTCTTTTATGGAGAAAGAGTTAAAAGTAGATATGACACAATATAAAGAACAATTAGGTAACTTTGAAAAACAATTACAAGAAATGTCATTACAAGGTAAAACAATAGAGGATGCGGAGGGAGATATAAATGTTTCAACAAATTTAGATGAAGTAGATTAATAATCAGAGATTATCTATAACATCAACAGATGATTTATTAATTAAAATCATTGGTTTTTTATTTTGATTTAAAATATTTTGTATATTTAAATCAGATACAATAGGTGTCTTACCTTTTTTATGTCTTTTACTACTAGTTTTAACATATTTCAATGGTGGAAATCCTGCATTAAAATTTGATAACATATTAATATTAATATATTATATATATTAATATTATTTATTCAAAATAAACTACATTAACATCATTTATTTTTCTTTTTTTATTCTTTTTATTTATATGATTAATATTACAACATTTACCTTTATTATTGCATATATATTCTAAATAATCATTATCTCTTAAATGACCTTTAAAATTAATATATAATAAACGATGTAATGCTATTTTTTTCCCATTAAAATAAAAATTTATATATTCTATTTTATTTGATGTAATATAGCCTTTCCATAAAACACATTCAGTGCTAGTTAAATAATCACCAGATTTCATATGTATTCTAGTTAAATCTTTCACTGATAACCTTTTATCTAGAGGACAATTTGCTCTAATAAGTTCTAAACCATATACTGGCATACTAATAACATGTAGATATTATTTATAATAAATTGCATAAATATTTTTTGGAATATTATTAGAGCCTTCGAAATCAAATTTAATAAATATAGTTGTATCTAAATTAACATATTTTTGTATCGTTTTTTCATTAACACTAACAGGACCAGAAGAAAATATATATTTAACTTGATTATAATTATCATATACAACAATAGGATAAGGTAACATATAACTTAAAACAATTAATTCTAATATACCATCTGTATTATAATTATTTTTTCTAATTTTAGAAATTGAACCATAAAAAACATTTTTAGAAAGTATATCTTTATCTAGTTCAATATATTTACTTAAATCTTTCTTAAGATTTTCATTATAAACATTATTAACCATATAATCAATCATATTAGCTTTAAATAAATTTGTTAATCTATCTTGTAATTCAGTTTCATATCCTAAATTTCTTGATTCTTTATCATATAATGGATTTAATTTCCAATAATATCCATTAACATAAGCTCTAATTACACTATTTTTATTTGATACAATTTCTTGAATAATTTCTTTTCCTAATTGTATCATTTCTGGAGTATCTTTAACAACAATTATATTTTGTTTTCCTATTCTTCTCTTACCTAATTGTGGAATACTATCTTTACCAAATAATTCTGTCATAATTTTCTTTATATTAAAGTTAGTAGTTTTAATAATTTTTTGATTTGGTCTATCACTATAAACAGTATAATCAACAATATCGCTAACATAATAGTTTTCTTCTTGAATAAGTTCTTTGAATTTTATTCCATCAATAATCATTTCTTCTATTATTTTTGAAACATTATTTAATAAATCGTTTTTATACATAACAAATTGGCATGAATTATTTACATAAGTGCAGTGTAAATTATTTTCACATTTATCTTTTGTTCTATTAGATGAACAATATTCTCTAATATTTGCTATACTATATTTCTTACTATCTGGTATCTGTTTGATAACTTCTAACATTTTATGAGTATTCTTTGATTTATGTTCTATAACATTTAATAATAAAGCTAATAATTCTTTTCTTTTAAGATTTTTATTCATACTCTTATTTCTTACAATTCCAATTATAGTATCTTTTAATTTAGAATTTTCATTTAAGTATAAAGATAATTCTAACCTAAATAAGTTATATGCTTCATTACGATATAATCTATTTTTAACATTAATACTTCTTTCATCAAATGGTATTTCATTACTAATTATATAATTATCAATAACTTCTTCAATGGATTGAAACTCATATCCTAAACCATATTTCTTAAATGATTTAGCACTCATATATTCATTCTTAATTGGTATAATCATATTATTCATTAAAGTTATTGATATAACATTAAAAGTATTATCCTTAGTATTATTATAATTAATAATTTTTGGAATATATCCCAACTGCAAGTTATTATTTTCTAATTTTAATTTTTTAAGCAATTTAATAGTTTCTTCCAGTGATAATAAATCGCTTTGTTTAATATTATTTATTTCGACTATTGGATAATTTAATATTGTTCCAGATGGTTTAACTGGTAACAATAATCCAGAATCTAACTTTAAATATCTAACTTTATTTCTCATATCAACTATCTGTTTTACTATCTTTGATTGAATTATAGTATTTATATATTTAGCTGTAATATTATATGTTTTATTAATTTTAAATATAAAACTTTCTATGCAACTCATATTATAATACTGTCTTAATTCATCTATAATATTCTTAAAATTAGATTTATCTGAATTATAATTATAAAATTTATTTAATACTATTTTTTTATCTTTATTTGTTTTCTTAACATTATATATTGGAAAATAATATTTACCATCTTTAATTAAAAATATATTATCTCTATTTTCATCATAAATATCATTATGATTTTCATAGTTTAAACATTGTAAATAATAGTTATCAATAATAATATCCTTTTCTAATGATTTTTTAATAATTTTAATTTTTTTATCAAAAATATAATAGAACAATCCATTTTTACTAATAACACCAGGTAAAGCTAATAATTCACCTATTATATCATATTCTAAATAATTACTATTTTTAATATATGAAATAAAATCTTCTTTGGTTTTAAACATGCTTTTAATATCACCATTATTTAAATATATGAATACAGAATCATTAATTTTGTCTATTGCTTTTTTTTTAATATCTTCTATACTTAAATTATAAATATTACTTATTGCAATTAAAAAATTATAATTAGGGTCTTTAACCGTATATTTAAAAAAATATCCAGTATTTGATTCAACTAAATAATGATTTTTAATATTATAAGTGTGTTTCCAAATATTATTAAATAATTGATTCAAATATTTTGGTAAGAAAATAAAACGTCCATCTTGAATTTTATTTGTATCCTGAAGAATATAAACTTTATCTCCTATTTCATCTTTAGGTTTTTCTTCAGCTGTGTCTTTTACTTTCTGGCCAATACATTGCATAAAATATGATTTTTTCTTTTTATTACCTGATTCAGATTGGTCTTTCTTGAAACAACAAGGCATACATAAATCATTTGGATTATTACTTTTTGATAAGAAACCAACATAACAATGTTCATTATTATCATCTGGATCGCAAGTATAAAAATTAAATGTTCCATTATCACCTGGTAATCTAACTGCCTTAATAATAGTTTCTTTCTTTTTTCCTTTTTCTGTTATCATAACTTTCTTTTCATAATTACCTGTTTTATCATTTAATTTATACCCTCTTTTAATTAGTTCCTTAATATTATCAGATGAAACTACAAGAGGTTGGCGTTTTTTATCTTCACCACTATTTTGACAACTACGTGACCATTGATTTTGACCTTCTTCTGGTTTAAATCCTAAACGTTTTTTATCTAATGCAGTAGTTTGTTTAATTGCAATAGGACCGGCATCATAATTAACAATATCATTAACTTTATTTCTTCTTTTGGCAATTTTAGTTAATTTATTAAGCATCTCCTTTACTTTAATATATTTAGAATTTTTAATAATATATGTTTCAACATATAAATATAATAACACTTTCATAAAAGAAATAATTTCATCTAATTGTTCTCTACTACGAGCACCCGTAATACGGATTTTATAATTATCAGGTGTGCGCCCTTGAATATCAATACCAATACCTGGTGGTTTTGCTTTAGGTAAAGCATTTAATTTAGCCAAATTTTTTTTAATTTTACCTAAAACTTTACCATATTTCTTTCTAACTAAATCTAATTCATCAGCAGCAGCTTCAGGTGTTATATTAAATTGTTTTGCAATTTCATCAATTAATTCTCTATCAGATATTTCAAAATTTCTTAAAAAATATAACATACGTAAATGCATGCGAGTTTTATTTTCATAATTACTAATTCTTTTGTATCTTAGATATGTCCCAAATTTACTAAATTCACTTGTTTTTTCAGTTGCTTTAGATACACGCTTACGAGGTTCAATCATTAATGCAACATAAGTATAAAAGAATCTACTAAAATCAGATAAATCGTTATGATTAATTTTATATTGTGTTTTCCCAGATTGTAAAGTAAATTTTTGAATTGTATTGATAAAGGCGTATTTATAATTATTATCTTCTGGTAATATAAATTTAATTTTTTTATTTTCATTATTAATTTTCAATAATAAATTATTTACATATTTATAACTGTCTTTAATTGAATCAATTGTTGCTTTATCTTCTTCTTTCCATGTTACTTTATATTCAAGCCTACCAGTTTCACTCATATTAATAGAAATATATTTATTTTCAATATTAGACATTTTAATTTTGAAAGATATTCCATAAGGAGCATTTTCAAACCATTTAGATAGAATTTCCATATCATCAATCTTCTTAGTCTTAGTATAAAATTTATAAGTTAATTGAGAATCTGGTGTTTGATATTGAATAAATGGATATTCCTCAGATACAATAAAACTATCAAATATTTTATACAAGTTATATTTATCTTCAGATGTTGTGCCTGTTAAATTCTTAGGATGATTTAAATTTACATGAATGATACTTTGTATAATATAATTATCTTCAAAATTTGATTTAAATTTAGAATCTTTATTATCAATATCTAATTTTGTTTTATCTACTAAATCAGAAATTTGTTTTTCCATTGTCATTTCATTTTTTATTGTTCCAAATAAATTAATATTTCTTTCTATTTCTTTATCATTTTTGTTATTTAATAATTCAATAATATTTTCAAATCTTTCAAATGTAATTAATGGAAAATAAATATTTACAAATACTTCATAAACATTTTTTAATTTAGTTGATTCTGTATTATAATTTAAACCAAACTCATTTAATATATCTATCATATAAATCTCATTATTTGACATAAAATCATTATAATCATTTAATATATTATATTCATCATCCTCGCGTTTTAATTTTATACCAAAACTATCTTTCAAATAACTTAAATTATTACGTAAGTTTTCATATACTGCTAAGTTTTCATTTGGTTTAACATCAATCATAACCATCTCATTTCTACGAATCCATTTTTGACCTATCATTACATAATCTATTGGTAAATCATCATGTTTATATTCAGACCAAAAGTATGTATATTCTGGTAATAATTTAGTTTCTCCAAATTTTTCACTTAAAGGGACAGATACTGCGATTTTATTTCTAATCGTTTTAATATTATCATCTTTGTATATAAATTGTTCTTTAATATATACTTTTTGATAAACATCTTCTAATTTCATATCATAAGAAATATTATCTATCTTTTCATTAAATTCTATTTCTATTTTATCTATATTTTTAACAAATGATTTATTATGTGTAGCCTCGCTAATTAATTGTGCAGTATTTTTAATATTTCTATCATCCTCTTCATTCTCTTTACTATATAACATTGTTAATTCTTCTAAATTAAAATTATTATTAACAGTATCATCAAGGTCTTCTTCTGTTCTTATTTGCGACGCATCTTGTGATTCATCATCTTCGTCTTCTATATCAGTGTTATCTTCAGATTCAACATTATCATCGGTATCATCACCATAAGGGCCACCTCCAGTCATTTTATATGTTCTAAAGTCCATATCTACTTTTCTAATCATAGTTTTAATTTTATTTCTTGCAATAAGATAATCATAATAAGTAGATGCATAAGAATAAGCTGATTTTTTTAATAAATTAGGAGATAGTTTATTAACCCAAGATTCTCCCATTTTAGATTCTGCTATTTTCTTTTTATTAGAACTTTTAAGAATACTATTGATTTGGTCACTTAAATGATATCTATTAAAAAAAGATAAATACCATTCATTTCCGTAAAAGGATATTAATCTATCTATCTTTTGCTTTGAAAGTGCTTCTAATGATTCAAAGAAAGTTTTATTTTTAATAGATTCTAAAATATTCATTATTTCTTCACTAATATTAGAACCAATAAATATATATTGAATATATTGGATTCTTCTATTATTATTTTTAAATTTATGAATTATTTTTATAGGGATATTCATATTAATATTATAAATAGATATATAATAATTATTAATAATTAATAATTATATTTATAATATTACTAGGTTAAATATTGATATAAATCCATAAAAATTGATTAAAAATTAATTATTTTATAAATATTTAATATTAATGGATTACAAAAAAGTAGTAGAAAAATTAATAAATGGTGATAAAACATTAACTATAAATAAAATAAAAAATTTAATTATTATTTATCAAGACAATAAATATAAATTTGACGATTTCCTTAAAGAATATCAATTAGAAAACGAAACTATAGAATTATTTGAAATTTTAGTAGACCTTGGCTATGAATTTAATTCATCGCATTTTGCTTATTATGTAAATAATGCATATATTGATAGTAACGATTTAATAGATTGGTATAGAATACAAGGAATTACTGTTTCTTAATCTTTATTTAAATTGGAACTTACCCATATAAAACAATATAAAAAATACTGTATAAAACATAATTTATAAAAATAGCCATAAAAATTAAATATATTTATAAATTAATTGTTCAGTCTAAAATATTAGTATATAAATTCATGCCGCAGTATTCTACTGGATGAGCAGAATAGTCTTCATATTTATATAAATCTAATATTATTGCTTGCTCTAGTAAAAATTTAAATATTTTATTAAATAATGGAGTGTGTCCTGTTTCTGGACAAGCAGTATGAGCCATTTCATGAACAGCAACATACATTAATAAATTAATAGTATGTAAATTATAAGTCTTCTTACATCTTAAACAAAATACTAATTCTTCACCTTTATTAATTGAATAAGATGTATAATTGGAGTCTAAACTTGTTTCATAAATTTTAGTTCTATTTTTATTAAAATTATTCTCGAGTTGATCAATATACTCAATATAATCAGGAAATTTAGATTTATTAGTAACAATATAATCTCTTAGAAAATACATTTTATATATTAATTCACCTAAAAGTTTTGCACTATCTTCTTTATCATGATTATCTCTAACTAATACATCATTGCCATTATTTTTAAATCTAACTAATGATGAATCATTTAAAATAAAAACTATATAAAATATTATTACGAATATAACTATAAATAATGTTTCTTTCATTTATATAAATTTAGAAAATATAATATAAAAAAATCTATTATATGATATATAATGGGACAAGGTTTATTTAATAATGATGATATAAATTTAAATGCTTATAGAACAGAAAATTTCAGTAGCACAATTCCATATGAAAGAAAATTATATGCAGATGCTAATACTTTAGTTAATAGATTAGGTCATAATAGAACTCAATTTAGCATGTGGGATGATTTAACACCTAATTATAAAATGTATCAACAATCTGCTGAAGTTGAAAATGATAACAATTTTTCTGATACATCTCCATTTATTACATCGGATGTTTATAAACATATTGCAGATGAACAATTAGGCGGTGACTTAGATAATTCAACATCATCTACAACAGCATCATCATCTACTGATTCTTCATCAACTAGTGATAAAAAAAAGAAGAAACATAAAAAAGAAGAGCCATTCTCTGGAAAAGATAAAAAGAAAGATAAAAAGAAAAAACACAAAAAATCACCTATTGAAGATGATAGTGATGATGAATCATCAGATGATGAATCAATGGAAGAAGAACATGATGAAGAAGAATCAGATAAAGACTCTGATGAAGATGTTCATTCAGGAATGTCATCAAATATATATTCATATTCAGAAGATTCTAATAATACATATGAATCATCTTCTGCACATACAGAAGATATAAACAGTAATACTGATATAACTACAGTTTCTGCAAAATACTATAGAAATCACTCTGCAATGAGTGATTCAATTAATACAAGTGATATAAATATTATATCAGTTGAAAATTAAATTAATATTTATTATTAGTTGAAAATTAAAATAATTTATTTTTAATCTTTTATTTTCTTTTTTTAATAAAACTCATAATATCACTTCTACCTTTCTTTTCATTTTCAATTCGAATTTTAAATTGTTCAAAAATTTGTTCTGCATTTGGAATAACTAATGATAGGAATTGTAAAGCTGGATTCATAATTTGATTTGTCATATAAAATTCATAATCAATCTTCAAATTATTATCTTTAATAAATTGAGGAGTCTCTATACGTTCCCCTTGTAATGTTGATTTAGTTATATTTGGTAATTGAATAGCAGCAAACTCTATACGGTCTCCAGATTGCGGACAATTACCGGGGTCACGTTGTGCAATTCTTTCAGCCAATACAACATGTGCAATTTTTGTCCAATCGGCATAACTTTCTTTCATTTTAAGTGTTTTGCTAGTTAGAAAATACTTAATATTGTATTCATTATTAAACATACTATTCATACAATCTAATGTATATTGTTTTGCAGCAACTGGATCCTTCATATCAATTAAGTTATGAATAATACCACCGCAAATTTCTTTAACAATTGGTGCATTATCACGACGTTTTAATACGATACCATTATAATCTTGTTTATATTTATCTGGATTGAATTCATATTTATTACCAACATAACGTTTCTTTGTTAGAATCAAGAATGGCCAGAATGTTTTTTCATATTCTAAATCATGTGGGAATGGCAAACGTTTTTTTACTAATTCACCAGTAATAACACCCATATCAATAGATAATTTTAATGTTCTTTTATCAATAATTTTATCACCATGTTTATAAAACCTAACTCGAACAATTTTAATATCGCCTTCGGCGATGTCCCAATATGGTTGAATAATATAAGTTCTTAATTTATTCTTAATAAAATATTCAATATCTTCTAATATAATCTCTTTAATATCATTTGTTAAATCTGGAACTAATCTCATCTTTTCAATTAATTCACATCCATTATTAAATATTTTCATTTCAATAATATTTTCTCGAGTTTTACTCTGCACATATTCTTTTGTAAAAATATCTTGAATAATCCATAACCATGGCATATAAGATTCTTCCATATAATGCAATAAAAACTGTTCCATACGTTCTTCTATTGGTGGAACATCTTTATAATGACTAGGTGGAGGCTTATAATCAGGACCTTTTGGAATACTCAAGTCTATTACTAAATCATCATTATAATATTTATTATGCATTGTATTCCATTGTTCTTTATATTCTGGTGGCATAAAATGTCCTAATAATCTCTTAGAAAAACTAATAATATCTTTCCATAATGGCAAAGCAGCTGTATCTTTCACCTGTTTAACATTCTCACGGAATCGATAACAACTAAAAATGCTATCTGTGTTATGAACAACTATATTACCTGTTCCTGCCATAAAATGATGATTTTCTGTTTCAAAATCATATACATAATGATTATCATGATGTAATTTTATAATATCAATAACTTCTCCATCATTATAAAAATCTTTTAATCCTGTTATTTTAGATAACTCAGAATTAATTCTTGCTGTTAATAATATATCACCTATTTTTAATTGACTTGGTTTAATAATAGTCCCATCACTTAAAATACATGAATGGTCTGATGTTACTTTTACAGTACCATTCCTTGTATGAACTTCATAAATTTTTTTATTTGTATAATGTTTCATAATATATTTAATTGGAGTCCATTCCTTGTCAGAATATGTTTCAATTAATTCGAATGGCCTATAATAAGTTTTTTCATCATCTATTATCATTTGTAAGATATTATAAAACATATGTTCCAATTTATTAATTGCAATAGAACCAATAATATCTTTATGACGGATATAAACTGGAGTATCGGCTGTTACACTATCACCATAACGAATAATTGGTTGGAATGTAAAATTTTTAATATCTTCTGTAACATATTTTTTTACTTTTTCTCTTAGTTCATGATCAGATGGGTCTTTCATTTCTATATTTAAAATCTTATCTGCCTTTTCTTCATCTTTATTATAAAGTGCATATCGATAACCATTAATTAAACCCGGAACTATATTCTCATCAAAATGGCGCGCTAATTTAAGCATTTCACGACCAGTCGATGTTGTGCAAGCTGCTATATCACGTTGAAAAATAGGACTAACATCTGCACCTAATGCACCATAAAGAGAATTAGCAGTAATTTTTAAAGCTAATTGTTTGCCGTCTAAAATTTTATATTTAAATGGGTCTTTACAACCTTTCATTACCTTTTTAACCGCATTACGTTCTGCAATAAGATTACGAAGAGTTTTAGGAACGACGCCTAATTCATCGCCTATCTTTGCAAAACGACGATATTGAATACTATTATCATGATCCTTAAATTGTGCATTAAAGTATGTAATGCCATCTATATTATCATATTTATCTAATTTAATAACAGTTTCATGACTCATATTTTTATGAATAATAGAAGATGGATATAGTGATGCATAATCTTTAACAGCTAATGCTTCATATTCAACGTTTGCTTCAGGGTCAAATACAATTGCGCCTTCATAACTAGGTGTTTTATCATCTGGTTTTTTCAAAACAGGAAATAAATAACCATCGTCACGATAATTTTTTAAACATAATGAAAATAATTTGATTAATTGACCACGAGTAAATAAGAAAGACATTGGAACATAACATACATTTGCCATCTCAATATTATTTGTAACAACACATAATTTATCAATAAGCAAATTAATAAGAGTGCAATCCTTAATACAATATTTTGCAACAATCGCTCTTTCAGCAGAAGTTCCATTAAACATTCTAAAAATATCTTTTGGACCAACATCATCCTTTGCTTGAGACCAAAATAATTTGAATTTACGTTCTTTGCGATTAGTAGTTCCAATCCATTCTTTATATTCAGAATTGTCTATATATTCTAATAAATCTTTACTTGGTTTAATAATAAGCGTCTTGTCATCTCTATTAATATCTTCAACTAAATATTTATATCCAATCATTTCAGAAATAAAGTCTAAAGCATACTCGACATGAATGAAATCATGTTTATATATACTATCAACTCCGTCACAATATAATTTCAAAAATCCATTATCTTGACTTTCAATTTTATAGATTTCATTACGAATGAAATTACTAGAAACACTATCAAGTTTATAACTATTTAATTTGAAATTCTTTTGCACATCTTTCATCAAATCAATATGAATACGTCCTGGAGTATCAAACATACGAATTTTGTTTTGGCCGAAGGCCGCCGATTCCAATTTGAAATCACGAAAATTACATTTATATTTCTTTAATTTACTAATAAATAATATTTCTGATTCCAAATCTAAATGTTCAATACACCTATCATAAATATATCCCTCGTCGAAACCAAATATGTTCCAACCAGTAATAATATCACAATCGCTATTAATAATCTCATTTATCCAACCACGAACTAATTCGCGTTCATCATCATAACATTCAACAATACTACCTTCCACTTTATCTGTTTCTCTTAGACATACAATATGTTGTCGATATGGAATAGATTCATTTAAATAAGTATATGTTGAACCAATTTGAAAAATACAATCAGACTTATTCTTTGCTTGAGGAAATTTATCTTTATCCGATGAATAACATTCAATATCAAAACTCATGATTCGAATTGGAGCATTTGTATCCTTTTCAATAGGATTAATATTGCGCCAATCAACACGTAATTCAATACTACAATGACTGTCTTTTAAATCTCCTTCTAATTTTGTATATTTAGAAACAGAAACCCAAGAACAACCGCTGATTTTACGAATATGAAAACAACGCAACATTGGAGGTAAATTAGCCTCAAATGTTTTGAATCTAACAGCTTTACTAATTATACCTGGAATATAAATATCATTTTCATCAAACATAAATTTATATTTATTCATAGCAGATTGATTGTTAAACATTAAGCGTGCAAAAGTAAATTTTTTGCCATTAGTAAAACCTTCAGCAGACATTCTTTCGACAACATCCATGCCTACTAAAGCAGAACGAAATTTTTTCCATACTTTTTTATTCATATCACTAATCAAATAATTATACATTTTTTGAGTATTGGCTTTCGCTTCAGCTAAACTCCAATTTAATGGAAGTTTAATATAAAAATGTGGAGTATAATTAATAATTTTCATATAAACAGATTGACCTTCTAATGTTCTTCCAAATGTATGAATAATATAAGTTCCAATATCATCAGAAGGACCTTCAGAAGAATCTTCATCTTCATCATCATTATCTAATTCATGGTCTTCTTTCCAATCAATAATTTGAAATTCAATAGATTCTAAACTTGTCATTTAATTATTATATTATTATAAGTTTAAACTTTATTTATCAATTTTTTAATATAATTTAGGTAATGTGATTAAAGCTGGTTTAATTTAGTTTGTCTATTTATTTCTAAATCTCTAATTTTATTATCTAATGTTTGTTGTGTTTTTAATATAAATTCATTATATTCTGCATCATTTCTTAAAGTTAATTGTTCAATTTTGGATTTAATTTTAGATATTTCTGTATTTAATTCTGCAATAGTTCTATTTATTTCATCAATTTTAGGTTGATTACTTCTTACTGGTCTTAATTTATCAATTTCTTTTGTTAAATTATCTTTTGTCATTAATAAACTATTTAATTCTGGTTCAAACATTTTAATAGATTTATCTAACTTACGTTCTAATTGTATTTTTTGTTGTAAATCATTAAACTGTTTTATTATTTTTTCATTTATTATCATAGAATCAAATGTTCTATTTATATTATCAGTCATCACTGTATTAAATAATATTTTTACCTTATTAATCTCCATTTGTATTGCTTTATCGTTTGCTTCTTTTATTGTGAGTATTTGCATTAATATATCTTTTATTTGAGCATCTAATTCATTAAATTTAAATGTTTTACTCTTCTGTTCTAATAATGATAATCTTTTTAAAATATCTTCATTTGATGTTAATTGTTGGAGTCTTGTAATTATTGTTTGGTATTTTTGAGTCATATCTAATTTAAATGCATCTTGGCTATTACGATTTTGTTCTAAACTATCTAATCTTGTTTCTAAATCTTTAATATTTAATGTTTGTCTTAATACATCACGACCTAAAGATTCATTAATTTTTTTAACTATATCTTTTACATAACCATCTAATTCACCAATTAATTCATGATTTACTTTTGCTTCATCGTCAAGAGCATTTAAATGTGTTAATATTTCTCTTATTTGTTTAATTTCTTCTGAAAAAGATTGTTTATATGTATCAATAGTGTCTAATCTTCTATTTATATTATCTATACTTGTTCTGAAAGGACCAACAACTGTTGATATTTTTTCATCAACAATACGTAATATATCTTGGTATTTTACAGCTAATTGTTCATAAGTTTCTAGTTTTGCAATTGTCTTTGGTAATATATCTCCTTCTATTTTATCTAATCTATTTATTGTATCTCTTCTTAATATATCTATTTGTTCTGATAATCTAATTAATTCATCTTTACTAATTATATTATCTAATCGTAATAATATTTCAGGTATTCTATCTAAATTAGTTGTATGTTTATTAATAAAATCATCTAATTTTAAATTTGTTTTATCTAGTTTAGAATTATAATCATTTCTAATGGTTTGTAAAGTTTCTTTTAAATTAAGTAAATCATTATTAGTTTCTAATGATTTTAGTTTATTTTCTACATTATCTAATCTGCCAGAAAATGTATATAAGCCAGAATTATTAACTCTACCTGTTAATTGATTTAAATTTTCTCTAATATTATGTATTTCATTATGTATTTCAGTTAGTATTTGCTGTATATCTAATACAGCATCTTTACTAGCTGGTCCAGGTATTCTTTTCATACTAAGTAATTCTTCTCTCAATGATTTAATATTTTGATTATAATAATCTCTTAAATTTCTATCCAATTGTTCTAAGTCTTTTTTATGTATATCAGGTAATACACATTTTGTTGTTAAATAAGAACTTATTTCATCTTTTAATTCTCTTTTTAATTGTTTTATATCAATATTAGTAGTTCCAGTATTCGAAATAGTTTTAAAAATACTATCAATATAATCTTTCAGAGTTTTTTCTAAGTCTTCTTTACTAGATACTTGTTTAGGAGATGGCATAACTGGAATAATATATTGAGGATATCTTGGTATAAATATTGCCATTTTATATAATATATTAATATATTATATAAAAATAATAAAATAAATTAATATTTAATAATAATTACTTCTTATTTTTACCAGTCTTTTTAACTGGTGAAGTAGTTTCAAGATTAGTTCCAAGACTTGATTTTAATTCAATTAATTCATGTTTCCAAATATCTTCAGCAGTTAATTCATTCAAGGATTTGTATTCAGCCTTCTTTTCTTTCTCCTGTTTCTTTAACTCTTCAATCTTCTCATGAGTTAATTGATAAATAGGCATTCCTAATAAGTAATCATAACTTATATGCAAAGCATTATTATTACCCATTTTATCAAACTCATTTTCTTCTAATTCTTCTTCTAATTCCGCACGTTTCCGTTTATTAATAACTAATTCATCATTAACAACCATTAAAATGAATTTAACTTTATTACTAATCATATCTAATTCATATTTGAGTTGTTTTAATTGATATTTACGGCGGTCTTCATACATTTCAACGCGTTTTGTATAATATTCTCGTAGAATACTATCAATATCATTATATTTAGTAATCTTACCTTCTACAGAATACAAATGCATGTTGTTAATAGATACTTTACTTGTTAGATGGAATTCTTTAAATATATCTTTAACTGTTTCAAGATATCCATCATTAAATTCTAATTCAAAATGAACTTTAGTATCTGTGTGATATTCTTTATAGTTGACTAAATGTTTATCATCTTTAGACTTTTTTGCTTGTTCAGTCTCATACATTTTCTCTAAAAATTCCTTATAATTCTGTGTCCAAGTTCCAATAGGTAATTCTGTAATAATCAGTTTATTCTTTTTAATTGAGTAGATACCACGGGTTTCATATGTATTTGTTTCACCAACTCGTTCAACTGAACCTGTAAAACCACGCCAATAAGGAGTCATTACTTTGGTTGAATTATCTTCAATTAAACTTAAAATGTTATCAATAATATCAATTGGATTAAAGCATGGGATTTCAGTTGAAAATCCAGTGCCAATACCAGTTGCACCATTAACTAAAATCATAGGAATAATAGGTGCATAATATTCTGGTTCAATTGGCATACCATCTTCTTCTTGATTATTAACAATATTATTATCAATCTTACGAAAAATTAATTGTGCTTCTTTGGTTAATTTAGTAAAAATATAACGTGGAGAAGCAGCATCTTTACCACCC
>JACCDO011896542.1_pt1 | contig 33962 bp, 30 predicted proteins | sample 7446101 | NCBI WGS metagenome assembly JACCDO01 (sample SAMN15323440, study PRJNA562643) | freshwater metagenome | isolation source: river surface water | place: USA:Blue River Watershed | collected 2017-08-16 | reverse complement strand
CCGCCGATCGCGGATCTTTTGAGTTAAATGGTAGGCCGTATTCACCACGTTCGATATCTGAGGTTACCCAAGCCGGAATAGCCCGAACCTTTCAGAACATTCGTCTCTTTAAGGAAATGAGCGCACTAGAGAATGTTATGGTGGGATGTCATTGCCGCTTTAATGTTGGTGTATGGGGGTCAATCTTAGCAACACGAACGAATCAGAAAGAAGAACAGGCGATTCGGGATAAATCCTATCAATTGTTAGCGTATGTTGGATTGCAAGATTATGCAAAGCATAAGGCTAAAAATTTATCATACGGTTATCAACGCCGCCTTGAGATTGCGAGAGCGTTAGCAACCGAACCAATTCTGCTTGCGCTAGATGAGCCAGCAGCCGGTATGAATGCCAGTGAGAAACTGGAGCTTAAAGATCTGATTCTGAAGATTCGAGCTGATGGTAAAACGATCTTATTGATTGAGCATGACGTTAATTTGGTGATGAACATTTGTGATCATTTAACTGTGCTGGATTATGGCAAGGTGATTGCTAATGGCCTGCCCAATGAGGTTCGAGCTCATCCTGAGGTGATCCGTGCGTACTTGGGGGGAGTGGTGGCATGATGGGCTCTCACAGTGAGCACTTGTTAGCGGTGCGTGATCTTAAGCTGGCGTATGGCGGTATTGGTGCTGTTAAAGGAATTAATTTTTACGTCGATCGAGGCGAGCTGGTTACCTTGATTGGTGCCAATGGAGCTGGAAAAACCTCGACTCTGAAAGTAATCTCAGGATTGTTAAAGCCGAGTGCCGGCTCCATTCATTTCGATGGAGACTCTATTGGCGGTCGACCGGCTTATGAGTTGGCTCAGCTTGGAGTGGGCTTAGTACCAGAAGGACGCGGTGTTTTTGCTCGCATGACAATTCTGGAGAACTTGCAAATGGGCGCCTATATACGTCAGGGTAATCAAGACCTTGCCATTGCTAATGATCTTGAGTCTGTTTTCAGTCTTTTTCCTCGTTTGCGAGAGCGCAAGGATCAATTAGCCGGAACCCTATCAGGCGGTGAGCAGCAGATGTTGGCGATTGCGCGTGCCATGATGGCTAAACCGAAATTGCTATTACTGGATGAGCCCTCAATGGGTCTGGCGCCCTTAATGGTTGAGGCAATCTTTAGCGTGATCCAGAATCTTTCTAAAGAGGGCATGACCATTTTGCTAGTTGAGCAAAACGCACGTCTAGCCTTATCAATGGCCAATCGAGCCTACGTGATGGAAAGTGGTGAGATCACCATACAAGGCCCCGCCCAAGAGTTACTTCATGATGAGCGGGTACGTAAAGCTTATTTGGGCGAAGAATTACAACAGTAATCGAGTGGCGGTATTGGCGCTTAAACCACTTTTTTAAGAAGCATTCTTAAGATGGCGCACATTTGCCGAATTTCATCGTTTGAAACGGTGAGGGCAGGCATAAATCGCAACAGATCAGGGCGCGGGGAATTAATCAATAAGCCCTCGGGTTCAAGATCTCTAGCTAAATCAACTAACTTTCCACCGATATCCTTGCCCAGCATTAAGGCACGCAGCAGACCTTTACCGCGCTCACCTTGTAGACCAAATTCAGAGGAGAGTTTGAGTAATTCTGATTGGAGTAATTCGCCTTTAGTGATGACCGATTGCAAAAAGCCAGGAGCCAATAGCTGATCGATTACGCTAATACCAACCGCAGTCATTAAGGCATTACCGTTATAAGTTCCACCTTGATCGCCTGGAACAAAACAGGCAACATCATCGGTGCACAGCAGTGCCGCCAAGGGAACGCCCCCACCAATTCCTTTGCCTAAGGTCATGATGTCAGGTTCAATGCCGTAATGTTGATACGCAAATAAGGTGCCGGTACGGCCAAAGCCCGCTTGAACCTCATCAACGATCAGCAGTAGATTATTCTCTTGTGTCAGTTGGCGAAGCTCGCGCATAAATGAATCATCGCAAGGGATGACCCCACCCTCACCCTGAACTGGCTCAAGCATGATCGCCACAGTCTTATCCGTGATGCATTTCTTCACTGACTCTATATCGTTTAGGTTTGCTTTTGGAAAACCTGGAACTTGAGGCGCAAACATCGTATCCCAGCCAGGCTTACCCGAGGCGCTCATAGTTGCCAACGTGCGTCCATGGAAACTATGGTCAAAAGTAATAATTTCGTAGGCACCATTTTTATGGAGTTGCCCCCACTTTCTGGCGAGCTTGATTGCACCCTCATTAGCCTCGGCACCACTGTTCGCGAAGAAAACTTTATCAAAGCAGCTATTTGCGGTTAAGAGATCCGATAAACGAATCATCGGCCCGTTGTAAAACGCAGGGCTTGGATTAATTAGTTTTTGGGCTTGTTGATGCAAGGCGTTCACGACCCCGGGATTGCAGTGCCCCAAACAATTGACCGCCCAACCTTGTAAGAAATCTAAATAGCGCTTGCCATTTTGGTCGGTAAGCCACGAGCCACTCCCTTCCACCATGACGATGTCGGGACGTTTGGTGATGTACATCACCGAATGGGCGTCAACAGGATGATGGTCAGCTGGTTTGTTCATATTGCAATCATACAAAAGATCGGTGGAAAAGGGGCATTCGCCCTATAAACCCTTACTTAGGCGCTTATTAGATCGGCCTCACTAGTGAAGGAATCGGCAAAAAACTCCTCTTCGGGCAGACGGCACTCTTTGACGAAATCAGTGCGGGCTGCGGCAATTACAATCGGCGCCCCGCAAGCATAAACTTGATAACTGCTTAGATCTGAGAAATCATGCATGACGGCACGATGCACAAAGCCAGTACGACCCTGCCATCCGTCTTCAGGAAGGGCCTCTGATATCACAGGGATGTAATGAAAGCCCGGGATGGTGTGGGTAAATTCTTGGCAGAGAGAATCCATGTATAAATCCTTTGGGCGCCTACCACCCCAGTAAAAATGGATCTCCCGATCAATCTTCTTATTTTGGATGGATGTCAGCATCGCTTTAATGGGCGCAAATCCTGTGCCGGATGCTAAAAAGATAATTGGCTTTTTAGAGTCTTCACGCAAGAAGAAGCTACCAAGAGGACCCTCAAAGCGCAAAATATCCTTTTCTTTAATTTGTTTGCCATCCGCTGTCTGTCCAAATAGGGGATCAGTAAATAAACCACCAGGCAGATGACGAATATGCAATTCGAGTGGCCCCTCCTCATGGGGTGCGCTCGCAATCGAGTAAGCACGACGTTTATTGTCTTTGAGCAAAAACTCTAAATATTGTCCCGCCAGAAATTGAAAGCGCTCACTAGCAGGAAGTTGCAATTGCAAAATGGCAACATCATCGCTGGCAAACTTAATAGTGTTAATACGACAGGGGACCTTACGAACGGGAATATCCCCTCCACCCTGAACTTCCCGAACTTCAATCAGCAGGTCAGTCTGAGGGTGGGCACAGCATAAAAGAGTGGCGCCCGCAGTTTCATCGGCAGGACTCAGAGCGCTCTGACTATGGTCCCCATGGGTAATTTTTCCTGTAAGGAGCCTTCCTTTACAAGAGCCGCAAGCTCCATTTTTACAACCATAGGGAAGGTTGATGCTTTGGCGAAGAGCTGCCTCTAGAACGGTTTCATCGGCTTCCACCGAAAATGTTTTACCACTCGTTTTTAGCTCAACTTGGTAGGACAATTCCACTTCTCCTAATAAAACATTACGATGTTAGATATGACCTCTATCTGTTCCGCATTTCGTCGTCCTAGAATCCTCATCATTGGGTGCGGGGATATTGGGCAGCGCGTTGTTACGCAACTACTGTCAGGCCCGAATGCTTATCTAGGTAAGACGTATGCCAAACCAAAAATCTTTGCCCTCAGCTCAAGCCCAGAGCGTTTTGCAGAGCTGCGACAGCAGGGAATCACACCCATCGGGGGCGACCTTGATCATCCTGAGACTTTATGGCGAATTGCCCGCTTAGCATCGAATGTGATTCATTTGGCGCCACCTCAAAATGAAGGTGAACACGATTTACGTACTCGCAACCTAATTCAAATTTTATCTCAGGGGGCGGGATCTGTCAGACGCTTTGTCTACGTCAGCACTACAGGGGTGTATGGCAATCGTCATGGTGATTATGTGGATGAGAGCAGCCCTCCTTTGGCAACCAGCCAGCGTGCCAAGCGGCGTATGGATGCGGAATCTGTTTTGCGACATTGGGCAATTCATCAGGGTGTCAATCTAAGCATTTTGAGGGTGCCTGGGATTTATGGCCCCAATCGCTTGCCGATTGAGCGATTAAATGCAAAAACACCCGCTCTTACATCTGAAGAGGACGCGTATTCCAACCACATTCATGCAGATGATTTAGCAAGACTCATCCTTGGAGCTCTCTTTATTGGAAAACCTCAGCGGATTGTAAATGCGTGTGACGGTAGCGAGCAAAAGATGGGAGACTATTTTGATGCAGTAGCTATGGCACTGAATTTGCCAAAACCACAACGCTTATCTCGAGAAGAGGTCAGGACTGCAGTAAGCCCTATGCTTTGGTCCTTTATGTCTGAATCACGGCGCGTTCGTAATGCACGACTGCCCGAGTTAAAACGTAAATTACTCTACCCGACAGTGGCTGACTACCTAAAGACTCTTAAAAGATAGTAATTATTTCCAGCTATCTTTTAGTCCAACGCTGCGATTAAAAACAAGCTGACCAGGTCGGCTATCTATTCGATCAGCAACAAAATAGCCATGCCGCTCAAACTGAAACTGTTCATCTGCTTTGCACGTGCTCATGCAGGGCTCTAGATAAGCTTGAATAACATCCTTTGATTGAGGATTGATAAAGTCTAAAAAGTTTTTATCGCCACTATCAGGGTGCGCATCTGTAAACAGATGATCGTAGAGACGAACTTCTGCTGGCACCGCTTCATCTGTGCGTATCCAATGAATGTTGCCCTTTACCTTATAGTTATTGGAATCCGGCGTGCCACTTTTGCTATCGGGGAAGTAATTGGCATAAACCTCGACGACTTGATTATTAGTGTCTAGTTTCATGCCGATACACTCAATAACAAAGCCGTGTCTTAGGCGAACTCGCCCACCTGCAATACCATCTTTGGGTGGGAATAAACGAAAGAATCCCTTTGCAGGATTAGTCTGGAAGTCATCAGCCTCAATCCAAAGCTCTCGACCAAAATGAAACTCCCGTTTACCTAATTCTGGATGGTGCGGATGGCGAGGAGCAGAGCACAATTCTTTCTGATCCTCAGGATAGTTCTGGATGATTAGTTTGAGCGGCTTGAGTACCGCAGTTGCGCGAGGCGCACGTACATCCAAATCATCCCGCAGGGCTTGTTCCAGGACGCTCATATCAATCCAGCTATCGGCTTTAGAGACGCCAATGCGTTCACAAAATAAGCGAATACTCTCTGGGGTATAGCCACGACGCCGAATCCCAACAATGGTTGGCATGCGAGGATCATCCCAACCATCCACCCGTTTTTCTTCAACAAGCTGCAATAGCTTGCGCTTACTGGTAATCGTGTAGGTCAGATTAAGACGGGCAAATTCGTATTGACGGGGAAGCGGACCCTTAAATACCCCAGCTTCTTTCAAGGCGTTTAAGACCCAATCATAGAGAGGGCGATTGTTTTCAAACTCTAGAGTGCAGATAGAGTGCGAGACGTTCTCAAGAGCATCGGAGATGCAGTGGGTGAAATCATACAAAGGATAAATACACCATTGATCCCCAGTGCGATGATGATGGGCATGGCGAATACGGTAGATCACAGGATCACGCATCACAATATTCGGATGCGTCATATCGATTTTGAGACGCAATACATGACTGCCATCCACAAACTCTCCAGCACGCATTTTTTGGAAGAGGGCTAGATTTTCTGAGGGCGGGCGATCTCGATACGGGCTATTTTTACCAGGGGTAGCAAAGTTTCCACGATTCATATGAATCTCATCCGCACTTTGACTATCAACATATGCCTTACCATGCTCAATCAATATCTCTGCAAACTTATATAAGTTCTCAAAATAATCACTGGCGTAATACAAATGCTCTTGACCCCCATGATTCCAGTCAAAGCCCAGCCAGCGGACAGCATCCAAAATGCTATCAACATACTCAACATCCTCTTTGGTGGGATTCGTATCGTCAAGACGCATATGGCACCGTCCACCTGAAGCAAGGGTGTTGTAATCCCTTGCCAAACCGTAGTTCAGACAAATGCTCTTGGCATGGCCAATGTGTAAATAACCATTGGGCTCAGGAGGGAAGCGCGTGATGACAGCAGGCAAAGGCTTACCGGCCTCATCCACTCGGCTGAGATATGTTCCCTTAGCTAAATCATGGTCAATGATCTGGCGTAGAAAATTAGATGGCTCAGAAGGCTGATTGGATCCGGTCGATTTGGCATTATCAGAAGACATCTTGCTATTGTAGATAAGACTGGCTGTAATGACCTAAGTGCTACCCAAACCGAAGCCTTGCCTTAAACAATAATGCCCGCTAGTAGCGGGCATTCTTCAAAGCGGTAGATATTGCCAATTACAGCTCTTCAGTAAATACCTCTTGTCGACTTTTCTTGATGGCTGGTAGAGCCACAATTACCACTAAAAAGGCTGCTGCTAGCAGCAGACCCAAAGACAGTGGGCGTGTAAGGAAGGTTGTGAAATCGCCCCTGGATAAGAGTAGAGCGCGACGGAAGTTTTCTTCCATCATTGGACCCAATACAAATCCTAACAAGAGGGGTGCCGGCTCGCAACCAAACTTGAAGAACATATAACCAATTACACCAAACCCAGCAGTGATAAAGACATCGAAGATGGAGTTGTTAACGGTATAGACGCCAATACAACAGAACACCAAAATTGCTGGATAAAGTAAGCGATACGGAATCTTCAGTAACTTCACCCAAATACCAATTAAAGGCAAATTCAAGAGGATGAGCATGATGTTGCCAATCCACATTGAGGCAATCAGGCCCCAGAACAACGCAGGATTGCTGGTCATTACTTGCGGACCTGGCTGAATGTTATGAATGGTCATTGCACCCACCATCAAAGCCATCACTGCATTTGGCGGAATGCCGAGGGTCAGCAATGGAATAAATGAGGTTTGAGCTGCTGCATTATTAGCGCTTTCTGGACCGGCAACACCCTCAATTGCCCCCTTGCCGAACTCCTCCGAGTGCTTGGAGGATTTTTTCTCAACCGTGTAGGCGCCAAACGCTGCCAGGGCCGCGCCACCGCCAGGCAAAATTCCAAGGATCGATCCAATGGTAGTACCTCGCAAAATAGAGGGGATCATTCGTTTCACATCTACCCAAGTTGGAATAAGCGTAGTTACTTTATTGAGGAAGGACTCTCCAGTTCCCTTTTTCTCAAGGTTGAGCATGATCTCAGCAAAGCCAAATACACCCATGGCTACTGACACGAAACCAATTCCGTCGGTTAGCTGAGGTATGTCAAAGGAGTACCTAGCAACACCCGAGTTCACATCGGTACCAACAAGACCAAGTAGCAGGCCAAGCAAAATCATTCCAATCGCTTTGATGAGGGAGCCTGATGCCAGTACAACCGCACCAATCAGACCCAATACCATCAAGGAAAAATATTCTGCAGGACCAAACTTAAATGCAACCTCTGCGAGAGGAGCTGCAAAGCCAGCCAAGATCAATGTGGCAACGCAACCCGCAAAGAATGACCCCATACCAGCGGTAAAGAGGGCAACGCCACCACGTCCCCGTTTAGCCATCTGATAACCATCAATTGCAGTTACAACCGATGAGGTCTCTCCAGGAATATTAAGTAAGATTGCGGTAGTTGAGCCTCCGTATTGGGAGCCATAGTAAATACCTGCCAACATAATCAGAGCAGCGATCGGAGGCAGTGCGTAGGTTGCCGGCAAAAGCATGGCAATTGTTGCAATGGGACCAAGACCAGGTAGGACACCGATTAATGTGCCTAATACGCAACCGATAAAACAGTACATCAGGTTTTGTAGGGTGAAAGCGGTTTCAAAACCCAGAGAAAGATTATTTAGTAATTCCATTTGATGATCCGTTCTGCGGGTTAATTGAGAAACGTTGGAAATAATGGAAATTGCAGATTCAAGCCCTGAACAAATGCAAGGTAGGTGAAGGTCACTAAAAATAGGGCATTCAAGGCAGTCCCCTTCCAGCTGAACTCATGACTTGCGCTTGCCGATATGAAGACCAAGATGATGACCGATAATAAAAACCCAAGGGTTGGCAATAGAATGCCGTACAAGGCAACTGATCCAGAAATCCAGATCATAATCCGCCAATCCCACTTTCCAATCGACTCCTCAGTATTTTTAGAGGACATGGATTTAATAAGAATGTAAAAACCCAAGGCAGTGAGAATGGCGCCAAGCCAAAAAGGAAAGTAGCCAGGCCCCATTTTTGCAGCCGTACCCATTTTGTAGTTCAAAGCATTGAGAGCAAAGAAAAGGCCAAAGGCCATGTACATGATCCCGGCACCGAAATCTTTCTTATTGCGGATGTTCAAAATCTAGCTCCTTATTTTTGCCAATTAGGCACGACTATATGTAGTAACTGTTTTTAGTCGATTTGTGATTGTAAGGGAATGATCCGAGGCAAGCTTAAGGGTTTGCCCTAATTCTGTGCCAATGCGATAATTATTGGGATGAAAGTCTCTGAAATACGCCAAGCCTACCTCGATTATTTCGCCTCCAAGGGTCACCAAATCGTGGCATCCAGCCCCGTTGTTCCTGGGGATGACCCCACCCTTTTGTTTACCAATGCCGGAATGAACCAATTCAAGGATGTCTTTCTTGGCTTTGACAAGCGCCCTTATCAGCGCGCCACGAGCTCCCAAAAATGCATCCGCGCCGGCGGTAAGCACAATGATCTAGACAATGTTGGTTATACCGCTAGGCACCATACCTTTTTTGAGATGCTGGGCAATTTTTCGTTCGGAGATTATTTCAAGCAAGATGCGATTCAATATGCTTGGGAGTTATTAACCGAAGTTTTTAAACTCCCTAAAGATAAATTATGGGTGACGGTCTACGCCGAGGATGATGAAGCGTACGATATTTGGTTCAAGCAAATCGGAGTTCCCGAAGAGCGAATTGTGCGAATTGGGGATAACAAAGGCTCGCGTTATGCATCGGATAACTTTTGGATGATGGGCGATACAGGCCCCTGTGGTCCTTGTACCGAAATTTTCTATGACCATGGCCCCGAGATCCCTGGAGGACCTCCCGGAAGCCCTGATGAGGATGGAGATCGTTTCATTGAGGTTTGGAATAACGTCTTCATGCAATTTAATCGTGATGAAGCGGGTGAAATGCATCTTTTACCAAAACCCAGCGTAGATACGGGTATGGGTCTTGAGCGGATTGCTGCGGTCTTGCAGCATGTTCACTCTAATTATGAGATTGATCTCTTTATTCATCTCTTGCAAGCAGCCAAGCAGGCAGTCGATGATGCGGGGGCAAAAAATTGTGACCCTGATAGCCCTTCGCTCAAAGTGATTGCTGATCATATTCGGGCTTGCAGTTTTGTTGTAGTTGACGGTGTGATTCCCGGAAATGCGGGTAGGGGTTATGTGCTTCGCCGTATTGCACGACGCGCGATACGCCACGGTTATAAATTAGGCGCTCGTCAACCTTTCTTCCATAAGCTTGTACCCGCATTAGTCGCCGAAATGGGTGATGCTTACCCTGAATTGCGTCAAGCACAAACTAAGGTGATGGATGTTCTCAAACAAGAGGAAGAGCGCTTCTTCCAAACAATCTCTAATGGGATGGAGATCTTAGAAGGCGCACTAGCAAAGGGCGCTAAGGTCTTGGATGGCGATACTGCATTTCGTTTACATGACACCTTTGGATTTCCATTGGATTTAACCGCAGATGTTTGTCGTGAGCGCTCAGTCAGTGTTGACTCGAATGGTTTTGAGATCGCAATGCAAAAGCAACGCGATCAAGCTCGAGCCGCGGGTAAGTTCAAGATGGCCCAAGGCCTTGAGTACCATGGAGAAGCTACTCAGTTTCATGGCTATGACAGTTTGCAGGTGCAAGATGCACGGGTCACTGCGCTCTATCGAGATGGCAGTCCTGTAGATCATATTAAACCTGGCGAGAGCGCAGTCGTGGTCCTTAATCAAACCCCTTTCTATGCAGAATCCGGTGGGCAAGTTGGTGATCAGGGTGAGTTACGAAGCGATCGAGCGCAATTTATCGTAGCCGATACCTTTAAGATTCAGGCCGATGTATTTGGTCACCAGGGCGAGTTACAAGAAGGTGAATTAAAGGTCGGCGATATTGTTCAGGCCCGAGTCGATGGCAGCATCCGCGTAAAAACGGTACGTAACCACAGCGCAACCCATCTCTTGCATAAAGCCTTGCGCGAGGTCTTGGGTGATCATGTGCAACAGAAGGGCTCCCTCGTCGATGCTGACAAAACTCGTTTTGATTTCACGCATACTGCGCCACTCTCGAAGGCAGAAATAAATCGGATCGAGCAAATCGTTAATCAAGAGATTTTGGCAAATACCGCTAGTTCAGCGACTGTGATGGCCATCGAGGATGCACAAAAAACAGGTGCGATGATGCTATTTGGTGAGAAGTATGGTGAACGAGTTCGAGTATTAGAAATTGGCTCTTCTAAAGAGTTATGCGGTGGCACACACGTCCAGCGTACGGGTGATATTGGTAGCTTTAAAATTGTTTCAGAAAGTGGCGTTGCAGCCGGCATTAGACGGCTTGAGGCGGTCACTGGCTCCAACGTCCTGGATTTTCTGCAAACCTTAGAGTCCCGCATCAATGAAGCCGCACAGATTCTGAAAGCGGCTCCTCATGAGCTAGCACCCCGTGTGACACAGTTGCAAGACAATATCCGACAATTGGAACGTGAACTGGAGCGCGTGAGCTCTAAGCTAGCAGCTAGTCAAGGTGATGATCTATTAAGTAAAGCGAGCGATCATGGTGGGCTCAAAGTATTAGCCGCTCAGTTAGATACAGCAGACGCCAAAGTATTACGCGAGACTATGGATACTTTAAAAACAAAACTGAAGTCTGCTGCAATTGTTTTAGCATCTGTGCAAGATGGTAAGGTAAGCTTAATTGCTGGTGTCACCAGTGATGTAAGTAATCGGATTAAGGCTGGTGATTTGGTGAACTTTGTTGCTCAACAGGTAGGTGGCAAAGGTGGCGGTAAGCCTGAGATGGCCATGGCTGGAGGAACAGATCCTTCTGGCCTTGCCAAGGCCCTAGCTGGGGTCGATGCCTGGGTAGCCGAGCGAGTCTAGGCTCAAATCGCTAAAATAAGAAGATATTAGGAGAATGTAATGAGTGAAGTGAGCTCCATCCAAGTCCATCGCGAGGTTGATGCCATCGGCATGAACTGTCCCTTGCCCATTTTGCGTACGAAGAAGACCTTAGCCGAGATGCAATCGGGCGAGGTTCTTAAACTAAAGGCAACTGATTCTGGTGCTAGCCATGACATCCCGGCCTTTTGTAAACAAACGGGTAACGAGCTACTCGCCACCGATAATGAGGGTGATGCGATGATCTTTTACGTAAAGCGTCGTTAATTAGAACCTTACCTTTGAAGCATTCTTTGAACTGCTTCGATCACTTGATTTGGTTTTAGTAAATCAAGACATTCGCTCCTACTGTCTGATTTGTCTTCACAGCCGGCTTTGCGGCACGGTACACAATCCCCGGGACCTTGAAGGATGCAAACGTTTTTAACTATTTGCATCCGCGCTCTAATTTGATAAGGCTTTTGTCCAACAAAACCATTAGGCCATGGGCCAAAGTTTGTTGGGGGGGTTGCCCCAAATAAAACAATCGTAGGGGTTTCACAGGCGGCTGATAAATGACTGACCGATGTATCAACCCCGATATAAAGGGTCGCTCCTTTTAAGAGAGTGACCGCTTGAGGAAGACTTAAACGACCTTCTGTATTAATAAGGGAGCCACGTATGTTTATGTCGAGTAAGGACAAAATATCTTGGTTTAGTTCTAAGTCCTGCGTAGCTGGCGAAGAGCTCAAAATAATCTGATTACCATCATTAACTAAATGGGTGATCAGTTCTTGCCAATACGATAGCGGCCAACGTTTATAGGCATTGAGAGGCCCTGGGTGCAAAACAATGTAGGGTTGCCGTATCTGGCTTTGAACGAGAGGAGTTAAGGTTTGTGCTTTAGGGGGTGTTACTGAGATTGGGTGGGTAAATAAATCAAGACCCTTGTCTTGGTAAAAGGGCTCCAGTAACCTTAATTTTTCTACAATGACATGTTGGTGATAGTAATCTACCGGAACCCAGTGCATAGAAATGGCGCGCTTCCAAGCACTATTTTTTTTACTTCGGGGTGTGTCCTCAACCACCACACCCACTCGTCGTAAGGCAGCCAGCGAACCAAAGAAGTAGGAGCGATCACTTGGTTGGGTGATGATCGCTAGGTCATAGCGCTGGAAGAGTTGATTAAAGAGTTTCAGATACTCCCATAAGTTTGGGCGCTCTGGGGTCTCAATCAGCTCATGAATATCAGGATTACCTTTGAGCATATCAAGCTTGCCCCGATATCCCAGAAAATCAAATTGGGCATTGGGCCAAATGGTGCGAGCCGCACTGATTAATGGAGTGGTTACCAAAACATCGCCGATTTGCCGAGTGGCAATGAATAAAACGCGGGTGGGGTCTTTCATGATTGGATGCTCCCTTTGGCGAGTATCTTCTCGCGCACGCGTTTGGCATTCTCAGCAGCTTTTGATTGGTCCGAAATACGATGAAATAAGTGAAAGACCTCTGTAGACCATGCCCCGGACTTGCGTTGAATCCCAGAGTTTTGTAGACGAAAAACAAAATCAGCATCTTCATGTCCCCAACCAGTCATCGTTTCATCAAAGCCACCAATCGCTAGAGCATCTTTCTTCCAGCAGGCCATATTGCATCCTTTAATGCGACGCCAGACAAACTGTTTATAGATCCGCCAGGAGCCATTGCCGAGCTTAATAAGAATAGGCCAAATCTTATTAATGCCACCTTTAAGTCGATAGGTAATGAGATTACTTTGAAAGGCCGAGAAACTCCATTGTGGCCAGGATAAGATTTTCTGCGTAAGCATTTGATTGAGTAAAACGCGGCTGCCGGTCACTAAAAAGCCATCTTGCGCCAAGCTCCGATGACGTTTTACAAAATCAGGTTGAACAAGGCAATCACCATCTAGAAAAATAAAGTACTCCCCCTCAGCCCGAGCAATTGCTTGATTAAGGATCATTGTTTTTCTAAATCCTAAATCCTCCTGCCAGAGGTGCGTTATCGGAAAATTTGCCTGAGGAGAGAATGTGTCGATCACCGCCTTTGTTTCTGGTCCGGAGCCATCATCGGCAATGATGACCTCAAAGTTTTTATCCGTTTGTGTTTGCAGGGACTCGAGACAAAACTTTAAAGCAGAAGGCCAGTTATAGGTAGCAAGCAGGATTGTTATCTTGGACATGATCAAGAAGAGTGTTTCTTTATAGCTTGCGCTGCTTGATTAAGACGCCAGAGTTTCATGTAGCGATGATACGTGCCTTGGGCATTCGAACAAGCCAATGAGAATCCCTGGGGACCATCTAAAAATCCAGCTCTTATTACATAAGTACGAATAAATGACCAAGTGCCATGCAATATAGCCTTAAGAGGACTTGCTGTTTTACCCTTAGCAAATGCTTGTTGTGCAGATGCGGTGGAATATCGCTGCATTTTTTCTTGCACCTGAGCTTGGTTCATAAAGCTATAGTGAAGCATCTGATTCTTTAACTTCATAACAGAATCATGCGGGATTAGACGCTCATGAACTAAATCGTTTGAGAAGCGTGCACTACCTCTCTTAAATAGTCGGTCTACATAATCCGGGGTCCAACCCGAGTGACGCATAAAGCGCCCACAATACCAAGATAGTCTTGGAATGGCATAGCAATTCGCTTGGGGTTTCTCAAGCACACCCTTAATCTCCATCCTGAGCTCAGGGGTGAGGCGCTCATCGGCATCTAGGGAGAGAACCCAGTCGCCGGTGGCAAGGTCTAAAGCCCGATTCTTTTGAGGCCCAAATCCTGGCCAATCAGCCGGCGTATCGACCAAAGCGCCGTATTTCTGGGCAATCGCTAGAGTGCGATCCGTGCTTTGTGTATCCACGACCACAATTTGGTCGGCAAGCCCGTCTAGCGAGGCTAGGCAGTCCTCGAGATTGGCTTCTTCATTCCGAGTTATGAGTATGGCTGATAAGGTGGGCATAATTCATTATATGAATGCTTCAGACCGTCAAGCCCTAAACCGATTAATTGGGTATCTTCGCCCCCATATCCGCCTAATGATTGGGTCCTTACTCGCTATGGCGATAGTTGCTGCCTCAGAGACCTCTATTCCGGCCCTAATGAAGCCTCTTTTGGATCGTGGCTTTACTGGAGAGATGAACGATAAGCTCTGGCTGGTCCCGGTATTTTTAGTTGGCTTGGCTTTTATTCGGAGTAGCGCACAGTTTTTATCTAACTATCTGCTGACCAAGGTTATTAGTAATATCTTGCTTAAATTACGGGAGCAGATGTTCACTCGGCTATTACGAGCAAAGACCGAGTACTACCAGAAGACTTCAGCGTCTAACTTGATTAATGCGGTTGTGTTTGAGGTAAATAACGTCCTCTCCATCATGGGTGGCATGCTCATTAGTCTTGTAAGAGATTTATTGACCGTCATTGGTTTGATGGGTTATTTGTTTTATCTCAATTGGCGTCTTACTTTAGTGGTATTAATTATTTTTCCGATCATTGCCTTTGTGATGAGCAAGATCAATAAACGCTTACGCGGCTTAAATCGTCAGCAACAAAGCATGACCAGTGAGCTTGCCTATATAGTCGAAGAGGCAGCATCTGGTCATAAGATTGTTAAGGTGCATGGCGGAGAAGATTACGAGATGCAACGTTTTATGGATAAGGCAGATCGTCTACGTCAGTTCACCCTAAAAGCTGCTGTGGCTGGAGGGCTCAATCAGCCCATTACCCAGTTAATTGCTTCAATGGCCCTATCTTTGGTTTTGGTGATTGCGATTATGCAATCAGCCACGCAGGGTGTTACTGTAGGAGGTTTCGCAGCTTTTATTACCGCGATGCTCTTAATCATTTCACCACTAAAGCATCTTGCTGATATCAATCAGCCTTTGCAACGTGGCTTAACTGCAGCAGAGATGATTTTTCAATTGATTGATCAGCCGATTGAAGAAGAAGACTTGAGTCAGTCAAAGCTCAAACGATTATATAAGGCCAAGGGAGAAATCCAGTTTGAGAACCTATCCTTTTCGTATGACCAAGAAGAGGGTCGTAAAGATGCTCTTCGAAATGTCAATCTTGATATCAAGTCAGGCGAGGTGATTGCCTTCGTAGGGCCCTCTGGAGGGGGTAAATCAACCCTAGTGAATTTATTGCCACGTTTCTTTAAACCTAAGGCGGGCCGCATCCTACTTGATCAAATTCCGATTGAGGAAATTATGTTGGCTGATTTACGTAAGCAAATCGCCTTTGTAAGTCAGGATGTCATTTTGTTTAATGACACCATTGCGACCAATGTGGCATATGGCTCAAGTTCTGAGGGGATTGATCGCGGTCGTGTCATCGAAGCTTTGGAGGCGGCTAATTTAACAGGACTCTTAACGGAGCTGCCCAATGGTATCGATACTTTAATTGGGGATAACGGTAATCGTTTATCGGGGGGGCAGCGCCAACGTTTAGCGATTGCAAGGGCTATTTATAAGGACGCGCCCATCCTCATACTCGATGAGGCAACCTCTGCACTGGATTCTGAGTCGGAGCGGCAGGTACAAGAAGCGCTTGATCGTTTAATGGCAGGGCGTACAACCCTGGTGATTGCACACCGTTTATCAACCATTGAGCATGCCGATCGGATTGCGGTCTTGGATCATGGCGAGATTGTGGAATATGGCTCTCACCAAGAATTGATGGCCAAAAATGGCCTATATGCTGGCTTACATCGCTTGCAGTTTAGTGAAGCAAATTCTTAAGAGTGCTCATTAGTTAAGAACAATATCGTATTGTTCTTGTCTGAAGCCAGCCTCTGCTTGAAGCCGAATTGGCTTCTGAACAAAATCCCCTAGCATCGCTAGAAATTGGTTCTCTTCTTCTAAAAATAGATCAATTACATCGGGTGATGCCACAATCCGAAATTCTTTCGGATTGAATTGTCGATGCTCCCTCACAATCTCTCGTAAGATCTCGTAACAGACTGTTTGGGGTGTCTTTATCTCACCCTTACCAGTACACGAGGCACAAGGTTCACACAAAATATGGGATAAAGATTCACGGGTGCGTTTACGGGTCATCTCGATGAGCCCTAGTGATGAGAAGTCATTCACATTTGTGCGCACATGATCTCTAGCAAGGTTTTTCTTTAGCTCATTGAGAACAGCCTCCTGATGATCGGTCTGGCTCATGTCAATGAAATCAATAATGATGATGCCCCCAAGATTGCGTAAGCGTAGTTGGCGTGCAATCGCCTGAGCTGCTTCTAAGTTAGTCTTGAAAACCGTATCATCTAAATTACGAGCACCCACAAAGCTGCCAGTGTTAACGTCAATGGTGGTCATGGACTCTGTTTGGTCAATCATGAGATAGCCGCCGGATTTAAGGTCTACGCGCCTTCCAAGCGCCTTGCTGATCTCAGATTCAATATCAAATAGATCAAAGAGGGCGCGCTCACCCCGATATAAAACTAATTTATTGCTCAGTTGCGGGGTAAATATTTGGGCAAATTGGCCTAAGCGCTCAAAGTTCTCGGCAGAGTCTACGCGGATTTGAGTAGTTTCAGGGCCAGCCATATCGCGGAGAACCCTTTTGGCAAGACTTAAATCTTGATGCAATAGAGTAGGAGCAGCTTTTTCTTTCGATGCCTGCAAAATTCCTTGCCAGGTGGTGCGTAGATACTTGAGGTCAGCAATCAGAGTTTCATCGCTAGCAAGCCCAGCGCTCGTTCGCACAATAATATCGCCGCTTTCATTAGCAGGGATTAGATTCTTTAACCTATTTTTTAAGGCCTCGCGCTCTTCAGGCATCTCAATTTTTTGGGAGATGCCGATATGGATTTCAGTCCCAACTGCACGATGATCGTGCGGTAAATAGACCAAATTGCGCCCCGCAATGCTAATTTGGCGAGTGAGCCGAGCCCCCTTGGTACCCAAGGGGTCTTTTAGAACCTGCACGAGCAGGGTCTGCCCCTCGAATAAGATTCGCTCGATTTGCCCTCCTGCATGATGATCTCCCAAGTCATTGAAATGAATAAATGCTGCACGATCCAATCCAATATCAATGAAGGCAGATTGCATACCAGGCAATACTCGCACTACCTTGGCTAGGTAAATATTACTAACGATCCCCCGTTGTCGAGTGCGCTCAATATGCAGTTCTTGGACCGCATTTTGTTCGATGATCGCAACCCGAGTTTCTTGGGGGGTGATATTAATTAGGATCTCTTGGCTCATATGAGTTCAAACCAAAATGCACATGGGCTTGTCTTAAAAGTTTTGCGGTCTCATAAAGGGGAAGCCCCATGATACCGCTATAACTGCCCTGGATTGTTTTAATAAAGGAGGCGGCAATTCCTTGGATACCATAGGATCCTGCTTTGCCAAAGGCTTCACCGCTATGTACGTAAGACTCGATCGTTGCAGTATCAAGCACTGCGAACTCAACCTGAGATTTTTGAACTAGGCAGATAGCAGGAGAGTGGATATCGATAGTAATGGCTATAGCGCTATACACATCATGGCTTTTACCACTCAGTTGATGAAGCATTTGGGTGGCGTGAGCGGCATCTGTTGGCTTACCTAAAATTTCAGTATCGAGAGATCCGGGCAGGCTCACTGTGGTGTCTGCACATAAAATCGGCGCCCAAGTAAATTGCGGATTATTTTGTTGTAGTGCTTGCCAACGATCTAAAGCCGCTTCACTTTTTGCGAGTGTGACTCGTTGAACATAGTCAATAGCTTTCTCATGGGCTAGGGGTATTTCTAGAGATTCTGGATTCTCATTACGGCTGGGTAGAAGTAATTTAAAGTGAACCCCAATTTGTGCCAGTAACTCTTGGCGACGGGGGCTTTGCGAGGCCAGATAAATGAAGTCGTATTTCATCGAATTAATCTCTTATTCTCGATGGTAGGGGTGACCTTGTAAGATTGTCCAAGCGCGATAGAGTTGTTCGATTAGAACCAGCCGTGCAAAAGCATGGGGAAGGGTAAGACTAGAGAGTCGCCAGATAGGCATCTCTTTGGTTTTAAAGCTAGCATCCAGCCCATTAGCTCCGCCAATTAAAAAGACAATGTCTTTGCCAACCTCCCGCCATTGTTTTAATTGCCCAGCAAGGTCTTGGGTGCTTAGATCTTTTCCATGTTCATCTAGAGCAATTACTAGCGTATTTTTGGGGATCGCTGCAAGGATTTTGACCGCCTCTTTACTTGGGCTGATATCTGGCTTCAATTCCTTTAGATCCACCGCACAATCTGGCGGCATCCGTTTGCTGTATTCCTGGTAGGCCACGCTGACCCAATCAGGCATTTTATGACCTACTGCAATAATCAGTAAACGCATGTGCTAGTCGTCTTCAGGCTCTTCGCTTGCTTTGACGAGTTTTTTGGGACCACTTAACTTCACGCGCACGGGTTTATCACCCCAGATACCTTCGAGTTGATAGTAGGAGCGTAGCATCGGTTGCAAAATATGCACTACGATATCGCCGCAATCAACGAGGACCCATTCACCGGTTTCTAGACCTTCGATAGAGATAACCTCACCCCCTTTGTCTTTAACACTTTCCTTGACTGAGAAAGCGAGCGAGCGTGTTTGACGATTGCTACTTCCAGTTGCAATCACAACCCGATCAAATAGCTCGCTGAGTTTGCTGGTGTCATACACGCGGATGTCTTGTGCTTTGACGTCCTCAAGAGCATCAATGATGGTGCGTTGTAATTTACGAATATCCATATTTACCGCTATCTTACCTTCTTGACTGGTAAAGACCCTTTTTGAGGATGAGAGCATGTATAGATTTAGGGAGCCATTCTTGAATACGATTAGCGGTATTGTTAGAGGAAAGTAAAGGACGCAGGCTGCTTGAGGCGAGATCAATCGACAGTTGTTCATCTAAATAAATCAACCCATAGGCTTTAGAACAAAGATCATGGGCTAACTTAGTTTGATGGTCTAAATAGTAGGCTTGAAGTGGTGGATGATCTATTAGTTGTTTCTGAATCGAGTAGGGTGGCCGGCTAGCAACCGCCAAATGAATGTATCGACTAAGGTCTCGCCAATCGTTCCAGGTATAGAGTTGCAGGAAACTATCTGCACCCATTAACCAAATTAGGGAGACATCAGGACCAAATTTTTGGCGTAGCTCTTTGGCGCTATCAATCGTATAGCTCGGGCCACCGCGATCAATTTCCATCGAATCTACCATCACCTTAGTGTCGATATTCTTTGCTTGCAACTCTTCCTTAAGCACATCCGCTGCCGCAATTGTCATGTCAAGCCGGTCTCTTGCAGGGGTAATATGAGCCCCCTTTTGCCAAGGCTCGCCACTGGGAAGCCAGAAGAGCTCATCCAATTGAAGGGTTCCAGAAAAATGCTCTGCTAAGCGGATATGACCCCAATGTGGTGGATCAAAGGTTCCACCTAGTATGCCAATGACTTTGTTCAAGAGGTTCTCGTCTTAAGGCTCGGAGAGCCAATCGCGGGGCTTGAGGTAGCGCTCATACAAGCGTGCCTCAGGTGTCCCGGCTTGAGGTTGCCAGTTATATTTCCAGGTGACTACGGGCGGCATTGACATCAAAATCGATTCAGAACGACCTCCTGATTGCAAACCAAAAATGGTGCCACGGTCAAAGATTAGGTTGTATTCCACATAACGACCGCGACGATATTCCTGAAAATCACGCTCCGCTTGGGTGTAGGGCTCCTGATAGCGACGCTCTAGAATCGGTATGTAGGCCTTGATCAAAGAGTCGCCAACCGATCGCATCATCGCAAAACTTTTCTCGAACCCTAGTTCGTTAAAGTCATCAAAGAATATTCCGCCAATACCGCGGGGTTCATCGCGGTGTTTGAGATAGAAGTACTCATCGCACCATTTCTTAAAACGAGGGTACAGACCAGCGCCAAATGGGTCGAGAGCATCTTTGGCTGTTTGATGAAAATGTTTACAGTCTTCGTCCACGCCATAGTAGGGAGTCAGATCAAAACCGCCACCAAACCACCAAACTGGTTCTTGATTCGGAGCTTGGGCAATAAAGCAACGAACATTCATATGGGTGGTTGGTGCCTTTGGGTTGCGCGGATGAAACACTAAAGAGACGCCCATTGCCTCAAAGGTTCGACCTGCAATCTCAGGACGATTTTGGGTGGCAGTAGGAGGTAATTGATTACCGCTGACGTGAGAGAACCCAACACCGCCTTTTTCAAGAACATTACCATTCTCTAAAATACAGGTGTGACCGAACCCTTGTAATTTACTGTCCTTTGGCTTTTCCCAAGAATCTTTTACAAATGATTTTCCATCCAACGCAGTAATTGCTGTCGTAATGCGATCTTGTAGACCTAGTAAATAGTCTTTTACTGCTTGCGTATCAACACTCGTTGCCATATCTAATCCTTACTTAATGGCTCGAAAGCCAATATCGTTACGGTATTGCATGCCGTCAAAATGAATTTGTTTGATCGCAGAATACGCTTTTTGTTGGGCTGCCTTAACGGTATCGGCCAGGCCTACGACGCAAAGTACTCGACCTCCGGAGGTGATTAGATTGCCATCCTGTAATTTGGTACCCGCATGAAAAACAATTTGGTCATCTGTGGGATTGGGAATACCCTGAATGACGTCACCGGTTCTCGGCGTATCTGGATACTGGTGGGCCGCCATCACAACCCCTAGTGCTATCCGACGATCCCATTTCAGTTCAACCTCATCGAGCTTTCCGTCAATCGCTTTATCAAGAGTATCTACCAAGTCACTCTCGAGGCGCGCCATGATAGGTTGGGTTTCTGGATCTCCCATGCGACAGTTGAACTCCAAGGTCTTAATCTGGCCATCTGGGTTAATCATCAGACCAGCATATAAAAATCCGGTATAGGGAATGCCATCGGCTTTCATGCCAAGCACAGTCGGCAAGATTACCTCGCGCATTGCGCGTGCATGTATCTCAGGGGTCACCACGGGCGCGGGCGAGTATGCCCCCATGCCACCCGTATTAGGACCTTCGTCACTATCACGCAAACGTTTGTGATCTTGACTAGTGGCAAGTGGCACCACATTTTTACCATCGACAAGAACAATAAAGCTGGCTTCCTCACCAAGTAAGAACTCTTCAATTACAACGCGCGCACCAGCATTACCTAATTTATTATCTGAGAGCATCATGTCGACAGCCGTATGCGCCTCTGGCAAGCTCATGGCTACCACGACCCCTTTACCGGCAGCCAAGCCATCCGCCTTAATCACAATGGGAGCGCCTTTTTGCTCAATGTAGGCGTGAGCTTCGATTGCATCGGAAAAGGTTTGATAGTCTGCCGTTGGAATACCATGCCGTTTCATGAAAGCTTTTGAGAAATCTTTGGAGGACTCCAATTGGGCCGCTAATTGCGTGGGTCCAAAAATACGGAGGCCGTGATTACGAAATACATCCACAATTCCAGCGGCAAGGGGAGCCTCCGGGCCCACAACAGTCAACGCAATTTGTTCCCGTTCTGCAAAATCTGCCAGATCCTGTATATCGGTGATGGGGAGGTTCTCAATCCCTTCCTGTTTTTGGTTTGCAGTACCGCCATTGCCAGGCGCGACAAATACTTTTTGAACACGGGGGGAGCGAGCCATTTTCCAGGCAAGTGCGTGCTCTCGACCGCCAGAACCGATTAACAAGATTTTCATAAGTTGATCTTCTATTTAAATATTAAGTATTAGCATTTGTATAAACCGATTGCACATCATCGAGGTTTTCAAGAGCATCTAAGAGTTTTTGCATCGCCTCACTTTGATCGGTATCAAGATCAACATCCGTCTCGGGACGCATTGAGACCTCAGCAAGTTCGGGCTTTAGCCCAGCGCTTTCGAGTATTTCGCGAATCTTAGTAAATTCAAAGGGTGCAGTTGTCACTTCCAAAGAGCCATCGGCATGCGTAATAACATCGTCTGCTCCAGCATCGAGTGCCAGCTCTAATAACAGTTCTTCATTGGTACCCGGAGCAAATAGGAGTTGGCCACAGTGCTTAAATAAAAAAGCTACCGATCCTTCAGCCCCCATATTGCCACCGTGTTTAGAAAATGCATGCCGTACTTCGGCAACCGTACGGGTTCGGTTATCGGTCATACAGTCCACGATCACCGCTGCTCCATTGATGCCATAACCTTCATAACGGATCTCTTCATAATTAACCCCGTCTAAGGTTCCAGTACCGCGAGAGATTGCCCTTTGCACATTATCATTAGGCATGTTGGCGTCCTTGGCCTTATCAACCGCAAGGCGCAAACGTGGGTTTGCATTTAGATCTCCGCCTCCGAGACGGGCAGCCACGGTAATCTCTTTAATGAGCTTGGTCCATACCTTGCCACGTTTTTCATCCTGACGACCTTTGCGGTGCTGTATATTGGCCCATTTTGAATGACCCGCCATGGTGGCAATCCTTATCTGATATTGAGTTAATTTCTACTTAGAATCCTAATTTTAGGCAAAATAGCGGTCTGACTTGGAAATACCAGTTAAATCGTCTACAGCATTTGATTTAAAACAATAACAATTGGGAGCAAATAGCATGTCTGCAATCACCACTAAAGCAATCCGAATTGATGAGGTTGGACCCCCCGAGGTTATGAAGTACGTGGATGTCACCTTAGGTGATCCCGGCCCTGGTGAGGTCTTGGTTCAGCAAAAAGCCTGTGGCTTGAACTACATCGATATCTACTTCCGCTCTGGTTACTATCCACAGCCATTGCCTGGCGGGATTGGGATGGAGGCCTCCGGAATTGTTGAGAAAGTCGGCGATGGCGTACTGCATGTAAAGGTGGGTGATCGTGTGGCGTACGCTGGAAGACCAACCGGTGCCTACGCGCAGGCGCGCATCATGCCCGCTGACATTGTTGTCAAACTTCCTGAGGCGATTTCATTTGAGACCGGTGCCGGCATGATGTTACAAGGTCTTACCGTTCAATATCTCCTTAACGATACCTATAAGGTTCAAAAGGGCGACACAGTTTTATTCCATGCGATTGCCGGTGGAGTTGGTTTGATTGCCCTGCAATGGCTCAAAGCGATTGGTGCTAACGTGATTGGCACCGTGGGTAGCGAAGAGAAGGCAGCGCTTGCCAAATCATTTGGTTGTGACCATGTCATTCTGTACCGCGAGGAAGATTTTGTAAAACGTGTTAAAGAGATTACCAATGGCAAGGGAGTGCCCGTTGCATATGATGCGGTGGGTAAAGATACCTTTATGAAGACCTTGGATTGTGTTTCGCCACGGGGTATGGCTGTTACGTTTGGTAATGCCTCGGGTTCTATCCCGCCTCTTGACCTCAGTCTTTTGTCGAGCAAGGGATCCTTAAAGGTAACCCGGCCAACACTTATGACCTATGCGCTCAATAGAAGTTTATTAGAGCCGATGTCAGTGGATCTGTTTGATCGCGTTATGAAAGGACAAATCAAGATTGAGATTAAGCAAAAGTATGCTCTAGCGGATGCAGTTCAAGCGCATCGTGATCTTGAAGGGCGAAAGACTACAGGGACAACCATCCTTATTCCTTAAAAGGCTGTAGAGCTTGCTCAGAAGTGTTTTTGGGTAAAGAGGGATGAGATTGGTTAAAATCAACCCTCTGTTGTTCTTGCCATTCATTTGCAGGAACGTTTAATTGCCTCGGTGATGGAATTGGTAGACGTGCCGGACTCAAAATCCGGTGCCGCAAGGCGTGTCGGTTCGAGTCCGACCCGAGGCACCAATCAAATTTGATAGTCGCTGGATTCGCTTGCCATTGCCTGCTCCACAATTTTGCGAGTCAAGGTTGGCGAGAAGAGTTCAATGAAGGTGAAGATAAAAGAGCGCAGGTAAGCACCTTGTTTAATACCGATGTGAGTGACATTGGTCCCAAAAATATGCCCCACCGGAATTGATTTCAGTAGACGATCTCGTTCAGGATCTAGTGCCACCCCAGCCACAATACCAACCCCCATACCATTTTCAACATAAGTCTTGATCACATCGGCATCAATTGCTTCTAAGATGATGTCGGGAGTGAGGTTGCGTTGCCCAAAAGCTGCATCAATTTTGCTGCGTCCTGAAAATGCTTTGGCATAGGTAATGATGGGGTACTTTGCCAAGATCTCCAGGGTAATGGATTCATGATTGAGGAGTGGGTGACCAGAAGGCACGACTACTGCGTGCTGCCACTGATAACTCGGTAGTGCAAGCACGCCAGAGGTATTAGCAAGACCCTCGGTAGCAATTGCTAGATCGGCGCGATCCTCAAGCAACATTTGGGCTATTTGACTAGGATTGCCTTGCTGAATGCTCACGCGGACCTTTGGAAAGCGTTTCGTGAACTCACTTAAGACTTTAGGTAGAGCGTAGCGAGCCTGCGTATGGGTGGTAGCAATCACAAAGCTACCTTGATCTTGATTTGCAAAATCTTTACCGACTCGCTTAAGTGTTTCAGTTTCTTCTAAGATGCGTTCAATCGAAAGCAAGATGCGCTTACCGGGTTCTGTAAGAGCACGTATACGTTTACCATGACGTCGAAAGATCTCAACCCCTAGTTCATCCTCTAACTCGATGATGGCCTTGGATACACCGGGTTGAGAGGTAAAGAGCGCCTTCGCTGCTGAGGTCAGGTTAAAGTTCTGACGCACGACCTCGCGAACAAAGCGGAGTTGATGAAGGTTCATAAATCAGGACAGGTTATGCGCGCGCCACCCACTTGAGGGCGATGATTGCTAAGACTAAGTAAATAAGAGGTGGAAGGATAGCAGTCAGGAGCGCAGGTAGTGATCCCAATAAACCAATGCTCGAAAACAATGTATTAAAAAGTTGAAAGCTCATCCCCAGCATGATGCCACCGAAGACTTTGATACCCACGCTACCTGCGCGGACCTTCATAAAGGCAAATGGAAGAGCCAATGCCAGCATCACAAAAATAATAAATGGATAAATAACTTTTTTCCAAAAGGCAATTGCATGCCTTTGCATATCTTGCTTATTATCTTGTAGGTGAAGAATAAAACGCCCCAGGCTGACAATCGACATTTTTTCAGGGCTAATTAATAGAACATTCAGAATTTGAGGAGTCACCTGCGACTCCAGACTTAGCTTCGGAAGTATTTTGGTTTGTGCTGTGTAGACCGCATCCAAGGGGTCACTACTGCGCTTTTCGGTGAAACGAGTTTCTGAGACATCATTGAGTTCCCAGATGCCCCGATTATCAAAGCGGCCAGAGGCTGCGCTCCGTATCGATAGAAGACGATAGTTTGGATCAAATTCATACATTCGGATTTGTCGGATTTGGTCATTCTGATCAATAGCGCCCACATTGACATAACGAACGCCTGCTCGAATTGGGCCGGTACCATCACTATCTCTCAGTTGGTCTTTTACCCAAACCCCAGATCGAAACTGAGAACTAAAGGTGGAGCCCAATGCCTTCATCCGGACTCGCTCAGATAGAGATTCAGCATAGGGTCCGAGAACTTCACTAATGAGCAGGGTGAACACTACGATTGGAAGCGAAATTTTTCCGAGGGTAAGTAGACTGCGTTTGATATCCAAACCCGCAACCCGAAAGATGGTGAACTCGGATTGGCTAGCCATCATGGCAAAAACATAAATACTGCCAATGAGACCTGCGATTGGAATAATTTCAACCATCCTGCTAGGGGCTTTTAATAAAACATGAAGCAGCGCTAGAGGGAGAGTATATTTTGCGTTGACAGAGCCAAGCTCACTTAGTACATCGAAGAATAGAAAGAGAGCGACAAGAGCAAAAAGGATAAAACCAAAGCTGGCATAAATCTGCTTTGCAAAGTACCGTTCGTAGATTTTGGGAAACAGCCAACTCATTTTGATTGAAATATCCAGGGTAGTTGGCGTTGCCACCATTTCAGGGATGGGTTAACGCGGTTACGAATTAATACATAAGCCAGTAAAAAGGCAATCAAGTGGATTGGCCAAAGCCCAACAAAAAATTCAAGGCGACCCTGCGAGACGTAATTTTGAGTGAGATTTAATAAATTACTGTAGATCAAATACACCAACACGGCATAGAACATGGCGGTGTAATTACCAAGACGTGGGTTGACGTATGCCAAGGGAATAGCAATTAATACTAAGCCTAAGGCCATGAATGGCAAGCCAATTCGCCATAAGAGCTCCCCAAGATTAGCACGCTTGATATTGGGGTCAACTTCGTTAATGAGCTCAAGAATATTTTTCTCTCGGTCTCTCGGTGGCGGAGCGGCAACTTCTTTGCCACGTATTTTGGTTTCGTACTCTTCAAACTCTAAGATTCTGAAATTAGCTTGCGTAGGCTGACCTTCATAGCGCCTCCCCTTCAGTAAAACAATGCTCTTATCACCATTTGGAGCATTCTCAATGAAGCCAGTGGCTGCTACTGCCACACTCAATTTCTGATTGCGGGTATCGGCGACAAAAATATTCTTAACCTCACCCTTGTCGACATCTAGGCTTTCAATAAAAAATACTCTCTCCGCCTTGGCTGATTCTTTAAACTGACCCGCGGTTACCATTGATACGTCATCGCGTTGTTGAAAGCGCTGACTAATAATGCTGGATTCACGATTGGCCCACGGCCAGACTACGGCTGCCAGAATAGCAATGATGATAATTAGTGGAATCGCAAAACGTAAGATCGGGCCAATTAAATTTGTGATGCTTAATCCACTTGTGAACCAAACAATCATTTCCGAGTCTTTATACCAACGAACCAAAACAATTAAGACTGCAATAAAAAGGGAAACGGTTAGCAGAATTGCAAAGTAGCCTAGAGTTGCCAGGGCAATTAGAACGAGGGCATCCTCAGGGTTCACTACCCCGTTAGCGGCAAAACCTAGAATACGAATCACCAAGGTGGTGATCATGATCGTAACGAGTACCAAAAATACGGCACCCGTGGTCATGCTAAGTTCGCGGCGGAGGGCTTGTTCAAAAATCATGTCTTAAATAGTGTATTTGGGCAGGGTCAATTCGCTCGGTGGATAATGTAAGAAATAACCTTTATATAGACAGATCATGACAATTCAATTTAGCACGAAAGTTCTCTCCGAGATCGATTTTAAGAGCCCAAAGGCCGCTACTGCAATTTGTGGCTTATCTGGCGATTGTTTGATCCTTGGTTACCGTCAGGGCGAGTTGAACCAATTACAGGCTCTCGATGATTTATTGGGTGGCGCAATTGGGCAAGCTCGCAGCCTAGGGGATCTCGACGGTAAGACCGGAGCCTGCACCTTGTTGCGTTCCACCCATTCATGGGCATTAAGTAAGGTGAGGCTAAAGCGTGTTTTATTAGTTGGTCTAGGTGATAAAGAATCCTTGGCTGATTTTGCAAAGGTTGCACGTTCGGCCATGAAGCACATTAGTGCTAGTCCAATAGAGTCGGTCTTATGGCATGTGGGCAGCTTTACGGGTAAACACAAAGCGAATCAATCGCCAACAGCTATTCAGGAGCGCATTCGTCTTCTCGCGCAAATTGTGGGTGATCAGGCATATCACTTTGGCGTTCGTCAAGCGCAATTTAAGACTAAGCCTGTAGCAAAATCAGACCCACTGAAATTAGTCACGCTGCTTACAAATACAAAGCAAGCTGCCTTAGTGAAGGCATCGGTTCATGAGGGGGCGGCTTTGGTCGAGGGTATGAACTTGACCAAAGATTTGGGTAATCTCCCTCCTAATATTTGTACCCCCACATTCTTAGCGCATACCGCCCAAAATTTATCCAAGAAGTCTAGTCTTCGCGTTCAAGTGCTTGGCGAGAAACAAATTGAAGCTCTGGGGATGGGGTCTTTCTTAGCTGTCGCAAAGGGTTCGGATACGCCACCGCAATTCATCATCATGCGTCATGATGGCGGCAGAGCCGATGAAGATCCGATTGTGATTGTTGGTAAAGGAATTACCTTCGATACCGGTGGTATCTCCTTAAAACCTGGCGAGGCCATGGATGAAATGAAATACGATATGTGCGGGGCTGCATCGGTGTTTGGCACCATGCATGCTGTATCACTTCTTAATTTAAAGAAGAATGTGATTGGCGTGGTCCCCACCTGCGAGAATATGCCATCGGGTCGAGCAACCCGTCCAGGTGACATCGTGAAGAGCATGTCGGGTCAGACCATCGAGGTATTAAATACTGATGCTGAGGGACGCTTAATTTTGTGTGACGCCTTAACTTATGTTGAACGCTTTAAGCCAAAGGCAGTGATTGATGTGGCTACCCTAACAGGTGCTTGCATTATTGCCTTGGGGCACGTGCACAGCGGACTGTTCTCGGATGATGAGTCCTTGGTCAAGGATTTAAGCAAAGCCGGTCATCAATCCTTGGATACCGTCTGGCGTCTGCCTTTAGATGCTGCTTATCACGAGCAACTCAAGTCTAATTTTGCAGATATGGCCAATATTGGCGGCCGTCCTGCCGGTAGCGTAACCGCTGCATGCTTTTTGTCACGCTTTGCAGAGAAATTTAGATGGGCGCATTTAGATATTGCTGGAACAGCATGGAAGAGTGGCGTAGCAAAAGGAGCAACCGGTAGACCCGTACCTTTATTGCTGAACTTCTTGCTTGATCAATAGAGTTAGCAGGCTTAGTCACTAATGGCACGCATTGATTTTCATAGCAATGTGGCAGACAAACTTCTATATTGTTGCCGCTTGAGCCGAAAAATATTAGCCAGCGCTGACTCTACGGGACAGCATCGCACCATTGTGATTGTTGGCAATCCTAAAGAACTCCAAGATTTAGATGCCTTAATGTGGAGTTTTAGCAAGACTGACTTCTTGCCACATGCATGGCTTGACCATGATGCTGCACAAGAGACCCCCATTGTTTTTGTAAGCGATGTTAATCAACTCAAAGATAGTTCGATTCCGCATTGCGATGTATTAATTTATCTCAAGAATGAAGCACCGCCACAACTCGATACTCTCTTAGCTCGTTTTCCAAGATGGGTTGAGGTGGTCACAACCCAGGAGAATGAGCGTTTAGCTGGCCGTGAGCGCTACAAGTCTTATCGCGAGATCGGTCATGAGTTGCATCACTTTGATCAAGCAAAGGGGAGCTAAGACATGCTAATGCACCCGCAATTTGATCCTGTTGCTATCCAGCTTGGCCCGCTTGCAATCCATTGGTATGGCTTGATGTATTTGTTAGCGTTTGCTCAATTTTTGATATTGGGTCGAATGCGAGTTCAGCAAGAGCCATTCCTCAGTTTGAAGTGGAGCTTTAAGGATGTCGAGGATATTTTGTTTTGGGGTGTAGTAGGCGTCATCTTGGGCGGACGTCTTGGTTACGTCTTGTTTTATATGCCAGATTTTTATTTAAGCAATCCCCTCAATATCTTCAAGGTGTGGGAGGGCGGCATGTCATTTCATGGTGGCTTACTAGGAGTCTTGGTTGCTTTGTTATGGTTTGCTAAATCTCGCAAGCTGTCTTATTTTGTAGTGACCGATTTTGTTGCACCTTTGGTTCCCTTGGGTTTAGCGTTCGGACGTTTGGGTAACTTTATTAATGGAGAGTTGTGGGGTCGGCCGAGTGATTGGCCGTGGGCAATGGTGTTCCCAGCGGTCGATCAGGTAGCGCGTCACCCCTCACAACTCTATCAATTTGCTGGTGAAGGGTTGCTGTTAGCTATTTTGCTTTGGGTATACGCAAGAAAGCCAAGAGCTCGCGGTCAGGTATCTGGTCTATTTTTGCTCGGCTATGGCGTGTGTCGTTTTATCGTGGAATTTGCCAGGGAGCCCGATGCATTCTTGGGCCTTTTGGGATTGGGTCTATCGATGGGGCAGTGGCTATCGCTACCGATGATTGGATTCGGTATTTATCTAATCGTTCGGACCTCTCGGTCGTAAAAATCGGACATTTTTCCTAAAACCTAACACGAAGTTTGGAAAGCTCGTTATCCTGTAACGATGCTAGAAAAAATTGCTCAGACTCGTCATTTATCGCGTGCGATTGGTGCGGTTAATCGCTTAGTTTCTGAGCGAGGGGAGTCTAATGCAGTTAGTATGGCTGCCGATGTAATTTTTAATTACCGTAAATTAAATGCTGAACAGCGCTCCAAGTTTTTTATGGCCTTAGCGGAGCAATTTAATATTAATGTGGAAGCCCTGACAAAAGCGACACAAAGTTTTTCTGCAGACCCAAGTGCCCGTAACTACATTCGTCTTCAAAAGATTTCGGAGTCGCCAAGACAAGAGCTTTTGCGCCGCTTAAATCGCGCCCCTGGGGGAACTGCCGCGGTTGTTGAAATGCGTCGCGATCTACTGAGTCTGCTCCACAAAAAACCTGAATTGGCTGGCTTGGACTACGACATGCGGCATTTGCTGTCATCCTGGTTTAATCCGGGCTTTCTAAAAATGCACCGAGTTGACTGGAAATCTCCTGCAGAGGTCTTGGAAAAGATCATTGCACATGAGGCAGTGCATGCGATTGATGGTTGGGATGATTTACGTCGTCGCCTTCAGCCAGACCGTCGGTGTTTTGCCTTCTTTCATCCGCAGCTGCCTGATGAGCCTCTCATCTTTGTGGAGGTTGCGTTATTACCTGAAATCCCAGTAGCAATCATGCCATTGGTTGATAAAAAATCAGCGCCTGTGGAACAAACGAATCAATATAAGGTAGCTGCCTTCTATTCCATTAGCAACTGCGAATCAGGCTTGCGTGGTGTCTCAATGGGCAATTTTTTGATTAAACGAGTTGCCGAGCAGTTGCATGCTGAGTTCCCCGGACTCAAAACCTTTGTCACTCTATCCCCGATCCCGGGTTTGATGGAGTGGATTACAGCTGGGGCGCATTTGGGAGAGGGACCAAGTGCCGATAAGATTAAGCCTGCGATTCGCAAGGCGCGTGATGAGGCTCTTGAGCTTCTTAAATTAAGCGGCACATCGTGGCCAGAGAAATTATCAAAAGCATGGCACCCAGATGCATGCAGCAAGAAAGAGAAAGAGGCATTTGAGTGCTTAACAGCCATTTATTTAGCTTGTGTAACGCCGAATCGGGATGGAAATCCAGTGGCGAAGTTTCATTTAGGCAATGGTGCCAAATTACATCAAATTAACTGGGCCGGGGATTTATCTAAAAATGGCTTACGCCAGTCTGCAGGCCTGATGGTGAACTATTTATATGACCTTGCTAGCGTTGAGGAAAATCATGAGCAGTTTGTGCATGGTGAGATTATTTACTCTAGGTCTGTTGGTAGGCTCATGAACCCTTAAGGGCAAGTCATCTATAAGACTTTTAGGGGTTTAGCCCTATTTTTAGCAGTTCGATTTAGAATAACGTTCGCATTTAATTTAGACCTTATAAGAATTGAAGAGGAGACAAACAAAATGGTTTTTAGTCCAAAGACAAGAATTGCTGGCGTATTAGTTGGCTTATTAGCTGTACTGGGTATTTCTAGTACTGCCATGGCTCAAGAGTGGCCCGTTAAAACAATAACGTTTTTGAACCCATTCCCAGCCGGTGGTGGTACCGATGCATTTGCACGCCCCATAGCAGCTCAGTTGACCGAGCAGTTGGGCAAGCAGGTCATTATTGATAATCGTGGTGGTGCTGGTGGCACTGTCGGTGCATCGGTCGCTGCGAAAGCAGCCCCTGATGGCTATACCTGGTTTATTGGTGCATCCCATCACACCATTGCTCCCTCCATGTATAAAACGCTCGACTACGATATTCAGAAGAGTTTTATACCAGTTGCTCTTTTAGCCAGCGTACCGCAAGTATTGGTTGTTAACCCAGGTCGAGTCAGCGCCCGAAATCTTAAAGATTTTATAGCGCTAATGAAGAAGAATCCTGGTAAATACAACTTTGCAAGTGCTGGTAGTGGCACAGTGCATCACCTTGCTGGTGAGTTGTTCAAGATCCAAACCGGTACCTTCATTGTTCATATCCCATACCGTGGCGCCGGTCCTGCAATGAGTGATTTATTAGCAGGTCAGGTTGATCTTGAGTTTGATGGTCTTGGCACTTCAGCCCCACAAATTAATGCCGGTAAGTTGGTTGCTATTGCAGTTGCTGCTGATAAACGTAATCCTGCAATTCCGAATGTGCCAACATTTGCAGAAGCAGGTTTGCCAGATTACAAAGTATCGACTTGGTATGCCATGTTTGCTCCAGCAGGAACACCTAAACCAATCATCGACAAGATGACCGCAGAAGTTCAGAAGGCTTTGAATACACCCAAGCTAAAAGCAATTTGGACTAGCAACGGTGCGGAGACCCCTAACTTATATGGCCCAGCATTTGGTCAGTTGGTTGCGGCTGATGTCAATCGTTGGGCAGAGGTAGTTAAAAAATCAGGCGCTAAGCTCGATTAATGATTTGTTTTTGTCCGTGAGGGTTTTGTAGTGAACTTATTTGCATTATTAGAAAAAGGTTTTCCCAAGAATCGCGAAGATTGTGCACTAGAAACCCCGGACGGCTTGTATTACTCGTGGCGTGATATCGATCGTGCCACAGCCATGATGGCGAACCTCCTCAAGAGCCTTAAGTTACCCTTGGGCTCTCGAGTGGCGGTTCAAGTTGAAAAATCTCCAGAAGCCTTATTTCTTTATCTAGCCACATTACGGGCTGGCTATGTTTATTTGCCCCTGAACACTGCTTATCAAGAGTCTGAGATTCAGTACTTTATTGAAAATGCCGAGCCTGCGGTGGTTGTGTGCAGCACCAAAAACTTTTCTTGGATTTCCAAAGTCGCATTTAAGGCTGGCACTAAGAACGTATTTACCTTAGACGATAACCGCAGTGGTTCGCTGCTTGAGCGAGCATCGCATTGTGCAGATCAATTTAAGACAGTTACTAAGGCCGATGATGAGCTAGCAGCTATTTTGTATACATCGGGCACAACAGGCCGAAGTAAAGGCGCCATGTTGACCCACGGTAATTTAGGTAGCAATGCCTTGGTCTTAAACAAGTTCTGGGGATGGAAAGAGGGAGATGTACTTTTGCATGCCCTACCTATCTTTCATGTCCATGGTCTCTTTGTAGCCGCTCATGGCGCATTAATCAATGGTAGCAAAATGATTTGGTTGCCACGATTAGATACTGCACAGCTTATTAAGCACTTGCCACGCTCTACGGTGATGATGGGTGTCCCGACTTTCTATGTTCGGCTCTTAATGGATCCAAACTTCAATAAAGAAGTTTGTAAGAATATGCGACTGTTTGTATCAGGCTCCGCTCCTTTGCTAACAGAAACATTTAATAATTTCCAAAAAGTAAGCGGTCATACTATTCTTGAGCGTTATGGCATGAGTGAGACCGTGATGCTGGTTTCTAATCCCTATCAGGGGGAACGGATTGGTGGTTCAGTCGGTGTTGTGTTGCCTGGTGTTGAGGTGCGCGTGGTTGGCGACTCTGGAAAGCTCTGTGGTCCAGATGAAATCGGCGGCATTGAAGTACGTGGCCCCAATATTTTTAAGGGCTACTGGCGTATGCCCGAGAAGACCGCCGAAGAGTTTACGAACGATGGTTGGTTTAAGACCGGGGATGTTGGTCGCTGGGGTGGAGAAACAAGTGCTGGGAAGGTGCCTAATCATTATCTTTGCATCGTCGGCCGCAATAAGGATTTAATCATCTCGGGTGGGTATAACGTCTACCCCAAGGAAATTGAGAGTTTTATCGATGACATGGATGGTGTTGAAGAAAGTGCTGTGATTGGTATACCGCACAAAGATTTTG
>JACCDO010327552.1_pt1 | contig 33963 bp, 30 predicted proteins | sample 7446101 | NCBI WGS metagenome assembly JACCDO01 (sample SAMN15323440, study PRJNA562643) | freshwater metagenome | isolation source: river surface water | place: USA:Blue River Watershed | collected 2017-08-16 | reverse complement strand
TTTTTACGATCCGGGCTACGTCTTCCCGCTGCCGGAGGAACATCCCTTCCCGATGGACAAGTTCTGGCGGGCGGAGGCGATGATCCGCGCGGCCGGGGTCCCGGGGCTGTCGATCCACGGCCTCGAGCCGGCGTCGTTTGAGCAGCTGCTGAGGGTTCACACCCCCGAATACCTCGAGCAGATCCGCACGGGGGCGCTGGACCATGTCGCCGCGCTCAAACTCGGGCTACCCGCTTCCGAGGCCTTGCTGACCCGCTCCCGCCTGGAGGTCGCCGGCACCCTGGCGGCGACTGCGGCGGCCCTAGAGGATGGCCTGGCCTGCAATCTGGCCGGAGGGACGCATCACGCCTTCCCGGACCAAGGACAAGGCTACTGCGTGCTCAATGACGTCGCCATCGCCATCCGCGAGCAGCACCTCTCCAAGCCAAACCTACGGGTCTTCGTCTTGGACACCGATGCGCATCAAGGGAACGGTACCCACGCCATCTTCGCCGACGACCCGCGGGTCTTCACCTACTCGATTCATGTCGGCAAGAACTACCCCTCCGTCAAGACGCCTGGCTGCCTGGACGTCGAGCTCCCTCGTTACGTCTCCGGCGACGCTTATCTCGAGGCGTTGGAAGGCAGCCTGACGACCGCCATGCACACCTACGCCCCGGACCTCGTTTTCTGGATCGCTGGGGCCGATCCGCATGAGGATGACCGCTTCGGGCAGATGAGGCTGAACGACGGACATTTCGCCGCCCGGGACGACCACGTCCTCAACCTCGTCACTCAAGCCGGCATCCCCACCGTCGTCCTCTACGGTGGCGGCTACAACCGCGACCGCGAACACACCGCCCGCCTCCATGCCGCGACCGTGCTTCGCTCGGTCGCTTACGCTTAATGCATCCCCAAAAGGGGCAGGCCGCAGCCTCTTTTGAGTGAACCTGAATTAGCATCATTCACCCGTTATTAGGTGCGCACGCTAAAAGGTGAGACTAAACCCTATTTTCGGCCGTTTACGAATCAGACGCGCACAACAGAGACGGGCGAAGAGGATAGCCTATTTTAAAAGCTCATAAGATGCCATCTCTGCATCTGTGATTTGAAATGAGGTCAGGCGCCTGCGGAGAGCTGTGCCAGCTGTTTCAGCCTCTTTCGAACCGTGCCTGGCCGCGACGAGATACCAGGAAAGAGCCCTGATAAGATTCCGCGGCAGCTTTTCACCCAGCTCGTAGGCGCGGGCAAGCTTAAGTTGAGCGTTCGCATCTCTCGCACGCGCGTTCTTGAGGGCTTCCGTCATCTCAGGGTTCTCGACGATCAGCCCTTCGGAAATCCAGAGATCATAAGTCTTAAGAGCCAGGTACTCGCCCTCCTCGCGTTGCGCGGCTGGAATCAGATGTTCGAAATCCTCGGATAACTGCGGCTTATTCTGCTTGGATAATAACGCGGAGAGCACGCCCCAACGGTAAGCCTGCGCTTTATCGATGGAACCATAACGGGCGTCCAAATAGTAGGCGGAAAGCATGCGTATGGCGCCGGGCTCGCATTTATCCGCCGCTTTCTTAAGCAGCGCCTGAGCGTCACCGGCACCGGTAGGATCCCCCTTGAGATGCTGCTCGAACCGGACCTTGGCCTGGTCGACATAAGCCGGGTAATGCCCGCTGGAGACAGCCAAGTCCAGGTAAGTCGCAGCACTCGCCTTATGGGCCTTGGCGGAAGTATCACCTGAATGAAAAAGATACAGCCTGTAAGCCGAACGGCCATGCCTTGAATTCGCCAGTTCTCCCAACACAAGAAGGGCGAAATCCACGTCCCTGAACTGATACGGACCATCAAGGTGAAGAGAGGCCAAGTCGTATTTGGCATCATGACTATGAACCGCGGCCCTCCTGAGATACATGATCACCTGACTGATGTCAGGATTCTCCTGGGCCTTAAGTCGCAGCGCGACGCAATGATGCGCATCATGAAACCCGATATCTGACGCATGCTTCAAGAAACCTAGCGCCAGTTCGGTCGCGGCCGGCGTCGTCGAGACCTCGAGCTCGGCGACTCCCCGCAGATATAGCGCCTCAGCGTTCGCGCGGAGTTCGTCATCCTTGAGCAAGCTAATGGCTTCGTACAGATTCTTCCCGACCCCATCGCCTTTGATGAGATGCCTGGCCAGCATCAGCTTAGCCTCGGGCAGCTTCATCTCCGCCGCTTTCCTCAACCAAGCCATACCTTGGACGAGGTCGCGTCGGCAATGCCTGCCCTCAAGCAGGAGCAAGGCGACCTGCATGTGTCCTTCGGCGCCTGAAATATTTGCGCGCATCCTATAGTATTCCGCCGAAGAGCTGATTCCTTTTCCGCCTTCTTCGACATAACGACAGAGAAAATATGCCGCACCGCCATGACCCGCATCTGCGGCACGCTCCAAGGCCCAACGCGCCTCAAAATCTTCTTCGATGATCTTGAAGTCTTTGGAGCAGAGAAGCGCGAATTCGTAATACCCGGCGGCGAACCCTGACTCGCCGGCTGATTTGAAATATCCACGCGCCTTGATGTCATCACGCTTAATGCCTCGCCCTTCGGCATACATGCCGCCGAGATTGAATTTCGCTTCCACTACTCCGGCTTGTGCAGCCTTTTCGTAGCATTTCACGGCCTGTGCCGGATCGACCGGGCCACCCCGCCCCTTCTCATGGAAAAGGCCGAGGTTGAAGTATGCGCGAATGAAACCCTTGTCCGCGACCTCCTCGAACAGAGTCTTCGCCATGACATAGTCGACCGAACCGCCCTTCCCCTCGGCCAACAAGGCGCCTAAATTGAACTTCGCTTCGCGTATTCCCTGGGCGGACAAATCAGCAAAGATGAATCGGGCTTCTGCCTGCTCCGAAACATTAGAAGATTTGCTCAATGCCACCGCACGGCGGAAGTTGGCTGCCTGCTCATCTGTGGCCGCCATAGCGGCAACGATCATCCAGGTGATACCTGAAAGCGTCATGAACAAGTTCCGAATACATCCGCGGCCAGCGCCGCTGACACGTGTTTTCTTGTCTACTGTCATTATTGACATCTACAGCGAGCATATGGAACGGCAACATACAAACAGACAACGTAAGGATGAGTTCCTAGGCCCCTAGGCCCATAATAGGGTCTGACCCTATTATGGGAACTGAATGACGGCCACTTCGCCGCCCGGGACGATCACGTGCTCAACCTCGTCACCCGGGCCGGCATCCCCACCGTCGTCCTCTACGGCGGCGGCTACAACCGCGACCGCGAACACACCGCCCGCCTCCACGCCGCGACCGTCCTGCGCGCCGCTGGTCACGCGTAAGTCGTCTGAGCGGCAAGGCGCAGGAGAAAGGGGTCAGGCCGTTACCGATTCTGATTGATACTAAATCTGCCTGAAAGGCCTGAGTTTGGTATCAGGACTCAGGAGTAACGGCCTGACCCCTTGGATTAGGGCATAGCCCCTGAAGGGTAACCTGTTTGGATTTACCGACGTATTCATGGCAACTGGAGTCATGCCCCGATCAAAGCGCACCCTCTCCAACCAAGGCCTATATCACGTCTATAACCGAGCGGAGCTTGGACAGCCCATCTTCGAGTCGGACGGCGCCAAGGCCGTCTTCCTTGAGACAGTCCTCAGGGTGAGCGAGACGCTGGCATGGGAACTCCATGCGTATGCGATCATGACCAACCATTTCCACCTCGCGCTCACGACGCCGCAGGCGGACATCGAAGTTGGCATGCATGCCCTCCTTTCGGCCTTCGCGAACAAGCACCGCACCTTCAGGGGGTCAATCGGCCACGTCTTCCAATCCCGCTACCGCGCAGACCACTACCCTCTCGGCCAGCTCGCAGGAGACAAGGTCGACTATGTCCATTACAACCCCGTCGCGGCAGGAATCGTATCCCTGGATGAACTTAGGCATTACCCATGGAACAGTTACCGGCTGATCTGGCAGCCCTCCCTGCGTGGCCGTCTGACAATCGGGCCGATGCCGGGAGCTTTGTACGGACTCAAGGACGATCCCGACGGCTGGCACGCCTACGAAGAAAGACTGCGCCTGCGTATGGCATCGGCCGAACGTGCCCTCACCGATGACGAGCTATTCGGTTTGGCACGGAAGACCAAAGCCGGGGCTCTACCCGAGGCGCTCGGTCTACCCGTGCGTGCCGCAATGACATCCGATGGCCACCGACACGAACGTGCCGCCGAACAAGAACGCATGCTAGGCGAAGCGCTCGCCGCCGCCGGCATCCTGCCGGAGGATCTTCCCAGCCTCGGCAAGAGCGCCGCCGTCAAGGTCGCGATCGCGCAGGCCATCCGGGCTAATACCTTGGCGAGTTCGACGTGGCTGGCCAAGGCCCTGCACCTGGGCAGCGCCGCAAACGTTCGCAAGTTGCTACGCCAGGCAAAGGGGTCAGGCCGTTACTAAATCCACCTGATACCAAAAACGCGCGTAATTCACGTATTTAGTATCAGTACCTAACGAGTAACGGCCTGACCCCGTGTTCGGCCTTCCTTAACAAGAGTCAGTCCGAGACTAAACCTCACTGATACTAAATCCGCACATTATCTACGCGTTTAGTATCATCACCTAACTAGTAACGGCCTGACCCCGTATTCGGCCCATCTGCCTAATTCAAATACTCGGGCTTCTGTCGTGAAATGCAGAGTTCGATTTTTGCCGCCCGTGCTTCGGCCTCGGCCAGCTGCTCTTTAGTGAGCATAGGCGGAAACGTTGTTGAAATCTCCATTCCTCTGGAGGGATTTTTCTGATTATTGTTCAAGATAATTTTCCATGCGTGGGCCGAAACCAAATCTTTAGGGCCCGCCGCTCCAATTTCATAATACCGGATAAGATAAATCTGCGCTGACGGATCGCCGGCAAGTGCAGCCCTCAGCCACCATGTGTAGGCAGAATGATAATCATTAATTCCGCTGTAAAGTCCTTGATCCAGCACCCACCCCCATTCGGTCTGTGCATAAACGTGGCCCGATGACGCCGCGGCATGCAGCATCCTGTAAGCCTTCATTCTCACGTCAGGGTCTTCATTCCTGGCGTTTCTGCCGTAATACCTGAATTTATCCTCGGCAGATATTTTGATGTAATTGCACGCAATGACAATCGCTGCGCCCACTGCCATCCAGAGAAAAGGCCGGAGCGCTTTATAACTGAAGTTTTTTATCATTTTCGCTACCTAGATTATTTATTCTTAAGACACAAGTGCCACCGGAAGCCCTTGAACTTAGGGTCGATTGGGTCTGGGTAGCCGCCGAGGTCGTGAAGTGCGGAAGGAATTTAGGGGTCAGACCCCATTGTGAGTCGTAGCCTGACCCTTTTTGGATTGGGCGGGATGGCGGGTCGATGGGGCGAGTCGTGGTCATGGGCGCGGGGATAGCGGCAGGCTGTGGGATCAGCCGGGGGCGGGCGCAGCCTGAAACGAAAATCGCGTCATTCAGGCATGTTTTGGTTCAGCGCTCCAATGATACGGCCCGAGCACCATTTTGAACATAATCATTGGGTTATTTGTCGTTACGCCGGCTCGGACCAAGAATATTATATTTTAGAAATTTATTGTAGCCGAAAGCGCTTGCTGGCGCTCCTGGCCTGAGCGATGGTACTTGAGGATGAAACGTGCTGGTCTCGCCCTTGTAGGCATCCCCCTTATGGTCATCGGGCTTATTGGCTGGGTCATGCCGATCATCCCCGGCGCTCCCCTCTTCTTCTTCGGGCTGGCCCTGACCATCAGCTGGCACCCTAAAGGCCGAGCCTTAGTCGAGCGCTGGAAGCAAGGTTTGAAAGACCTAGCAAAGCGATGGGGCCTTCGCCGCAAATCCCCGCAGGAACTGCAAGCTGAACTCTTTCGGAACGACACCACTCCATCGACCAAACCCCTAAGAGATAACCCATGAGCACCCTACTCCACGGACAGGTCAGTATCCGCCAAGCGATCCAAGGCCTGGATCCGGTCTCACGCGAAGCCTGTCAAGCGCTTATCGGGCGCATGCCGGATATCCGCAACTTCCACACGAACCAGAAATTCATGATGGAGGAGATGGTCAAGTGCATGATCCAAGCCGGCATCAACCATGGCCTAGACAAAGTACAGGTCGAGGGGCTCATCAAGCAAGACGGCGTCATGGTCATCATCATCGCCGGCTCCGTTCATGAGCTTCATTTTCAGCAGAATGGAGGCGGATGGGGTAAGACTGCAGCCGCCGTAGGTGCTGGAATACTCATCGGAGTACTCTTCGGATAAGCCGAGAACTGTTGACATATTGCTAACTGTATAAGTCTTTAATAACATGTCCTCCCCCACGACAAATAAACTGAATTTTAACCCGTCAGCCTTAGAGAAAAGCATCCGGCTTTTCGGCCACCTTGGCACGGCTTCCTGGGTAGCGAACATCGTGCTGCTCGGACTGGCCATCTATCAATTCATCTTAGTCGGCTGTACGATCAAGGTAGATACCTTCTTCGTCATCGTGAACGTACTCAACGTAGTCACGTTCTATCTCACCTATAAAGTCTACGACCACCTTGGCCTGCTGAAGGTTCGTCACGCCTACGCCCTCAACAACCCCCAATCCTAATCTCATCATGTCCAACAAAGTCTACGTTCACTGCCCTGCCTGCGGTACAGGGTTCGTCCACATGGTCGAAAACAGCGGGAAAGCCGCCGGGGGCCTAGGTGGTGCTGCCGCCGGTGCAACTTTAGGCGCGAAGATGGGCTTATTTGGCGGACCTGCTGGGGCAGCCGTAGGTGCCGTGGCGGGCGGAATTTTCGGAGCGCTGACCGGCAAAAGCTTTGGGGACAAATTTGACTGTCCCCGCTGCCCGGGTTGCGGCGTGAAGTTCAAGATGCCTGCAGGCATGGGTTGATCTTCACGAACTGCGCAAAACCCAATTTTCCGAAAAAACTGAATATAATGAGAACCCTCAACGAAATCCTTAGGAAATGCGTACTGCCCCTCATCATCATGGCGGGACTTGTCACAGAGGCAAAAGCCGTCTCGGAAGAAGAACTGATTGATGGATACAGCCATGCCTACAACGCCTCTGGGAAACTCTCCAAGGCTGACTTCAAGATGTTGGTTAAACTTGAACTGCTTCAGTCGGATTGGAACTCCACGCTGGCTCCACTTGTCAGGGGTCTTAGGGATCCTAACCTCGATCCTTCCCAGTGGGCACGCGGCGCCCGTCGCACCATCGACGAAATGACTGAGATCAGATTGAAGATGTCCATCGCTGTCGCCCAGATTGAAGACAGTCGGCCCCGTGCCATCGTCAAGGAGATCGACGGTATCAACTCACAAATATTGATTGCCTGGGAGGATATCCGCACGGCCATGGCCAACGGAGATGAAGATGCCTACCGACGAGCCGGCATGAGGGCCCAGCAGCTTGCGCAAGAAAAAGCCGGCGTGGCAGGCCCTGTGCTCCGTCGACTCCTCGAAAAGTTCGGAGACAAAGTCGTCGACGGCGCCATCGAACGCGAACTCCGCGAGCTGGCCCGCAAGACCGGCCTTCGCTGAACCCAATTAATGAATTAATGGGTAAAGTCCCACCGGGAAACAAGGTTGGCAGGGAAGATAATGGGGTCTGACCCCATTAATAGGGTCTGACCCTATTATGGGTGGTAGTCTGACCCTTTTGTGTTGGGGTGGGGGACCAAGGCCCTGTACCTCGGTAGCGCCGCCAACGTGCGCAAGCTGCTACGCCAAGCCAAGGAGTCAGGCCGTTACTAAACCTGCCTGATACCAAATCCGCACTTTATCTACGCTTTTAGTATCAGTGTCCTAAGAGTAACGGCCTGACCCCGTGTTCGGCCCGCCCGGGACTAACACATACTCAACCTCGTCACCCGGGCCGGCATCCCCTCTTCGCGCTGCTCAAGTCGTGAGCCAGGAGTCAGTGCGCCAATTCCTTCGCCTTCGTCATCCGTTGACCTAGGTAGGGATGACCGGCCCGGTCATCCACGGGAACGCGGGCCGCACGCGCCTACCCTGCCCCTCCGCGTTTGCACCCAAGCACTTTTCAGCCTCACTCCAAGGGTGCGTTGTTTTTACGATCCGGGCTACGTCTTCCCGCTACCGGAGGAACATCCCTTCCCGATGGACAAGTTCTGGCGGGCGGAGGCGATGATTCGGGCGGCCGGGGCGCCGGGGCTGTCGATCCACGGCATCCAGCCAGCGCCGTTTGAGCAACTACTGAGGGTTCACACCCCTGAATACCTCGAACAGATCCGCACGGGGGCGCTGGACCATGTCGCCGCACTCAAGCTCGGACTCCCCGCTTCCGAGGCCCTGCTGACCCGTTCCCGGCTTGAGGTCGCCGGCACCCTCGCGGCGACCGAGGCAGCCCTGGAGGACGGCCTGGCCTGCAATCTGGCCGGTGGGACGCATCATGCCTTCCCTGACCAGGGGCAGGGTTACTGCGTGCTCAATGACGTCGCCATTGCCATTCGCGAGCAGCACCTCACCAAGCCAATCCTACGGGTCTTTGTCTTGGACACCGATGCCCATCAAGGCAACGGCACCCACGCCATCTTCGCCGACGACCCGCGGGTCTTCACCTACTCGATCCACGTCGGCAAGAACTACCCCTCCGTCAAGACACCAGGATCTCTGGACGTCGAGCTCCCCCGATACGTCTCCGGCGATGCCTACCTCGAAGCGCTGGAAGGCAGCCTGACCACCGCCATGCACGCATTCGCCCCAGACCTCGTCTTCTGGATCGCCGGGGCTGATCCGCATGAGGATGACCGCTTCGGCCAGATGAGGCTCAGCGACGGCCACTTCGCCGCCCGGGACGAACACGTCCTCAACCTCGTGACTCGGGCCGGCATCCCCACCGTCGTCCTCTACGGTGGTGGCTACAACCGCGACCGCGAACACACCGCCCGCCTCCACGCCGCGACCGTCCTGCGCGCCGCCTACGCCTAATGCATCCTTATAAAGAGTCAGGCCGTGACTAAAGCTGCCTGATACCAAATCCGCATATCATCTAAGTGTCTGATATCAGCACCTGACGAGTAACGGCCTGACCCCGTGTTCGGCCGCTTCATCCTGAAAAGTTACGCGCCCTTCTTTTCACGCGCTTTTTTGCTTTCCTCGATGAGTTGGCGCAAGGAATTCCTCTTAGCCTCAAATTCTTGCAGGAGTTGCCGTGATCTTTGCTGGGCCGCCACTCGTGCGCTTGGGGACATTTGTCCCTCGAGCCGGGCGACGTTCTTCCGAGCATCTTCGTCTTTTACGCCGGCAATATTGAAGTAGGCATAAGCTTCGACTTCATCTTTGGGTACACCTTGTCCGAGAATGTATGCAAAACCCAAATCAACCTGGGCTTCGATATTACCTTGTTCGGCTGACTTCAGGAACCACTTAGCTGCAGTGGCCTCGTCTTTTTCAGCTCCTCTTCCGGCCCTGAAAGCAACCCCAACTAAGTGCTGGGCATGAGCATTCCCAAATCTAGCAGCGCGGTATAGCCATTTGAAACCCTCTTCATGGTCGGGCTTCATGTGTTTTCTCGTCTCACATGCATACTGGAAGTAATACCCAATCGCGTATTGATCTTCGACTCTAAGGACATTTTTCGGCCCCTCCTCAACACCCTTAAGTTCTATCGTTAAGAATCGTTGACTGGGGTCGAACATGCCAAAGGCTGATGAATTCGGTCGGCTGGGATGAGAAATACCCCAGCAAGTGAACAGCCAATTAAGACGCACCTCATGCTTCCCGATAAAGTCCACTGTGTAGGGTGAGCCTTTGGCTTCAGGCATGACGACGGACCCATCCTCGAGTTCTTTAATTGCAGGCAGTGAGCCGTCTCCTGTGACTGTTATAACTCCTTCCGGACTTATCTCTATCTTGGCCTCCGTTCTTCCAGCAAACGCCTCCTGGTGAAAGCATGCGACCTGTAATGCTATCAAAAGGAGGCTCCGCGTTAAGCTGGGCATAACATGATTCAATGATACGCTATTTCGTGGTCAATGTGGAAACCTGATCAGGCTTGGTAGTGCTCTTGCAGGCATGGCCTTGAGGCGCTGAGCAAGGGGAAGGCCGTGACTAAACATGCCTGATACCAAATACGCACTTTATCTATGCTTTTAGTATCAGCACCTAACGAGTAACGGCCTGACCCCGTGTTCGGGCACATTATTTACGTGCCCGGTTATCTGGCTATTATTTGAAGGCCGACCTGCATTGGTCTGGAATAACCCCATAGTCGTCCGAACCAAGACGCACGAAATGTCGCGTCGCGGTTTTTCCATTTACCGAATAACAGATGATGTAGCGATTCCTCAAGATGGCTCCGAAGGAGTTCTGCGATTCAACCCAACCCTCCACCACATAATACTGCGTGAAGAAGTCGTCATATGTTTTCTCCCAATCGGTATCCCGATACTCTGAAAACCTTGCAGTCGACGGAGCCTTGAGAACCCCCTTGACCAGGTTTTCTGAGTTATCAATAACACCACCTGCTGCCATAGGTCTCTCTTGATTACCCTTAACATCGTAAGGATGGGCCATGCGGTACTCCATGTCCTGAGATCCATCGGTATGCGAAACCTCTGAAGCGGCCCTGACGACCATCGCGAAAACAAACATAGTCCAAAAAGCATAAAAATACTTCACGCCTCTCGGGTAACCAAGATTCTTGTCGAAAAGAATCCTCCAACTGCACACGAAAGGCGCAAAAAACGCCGCGATGAGCCATCCGAAATAAGCACGTGTCTTTTTTTTCGGGTATGCCGGGTTTGCCTGCCCTGCGTTGATCTGTGCCTGCAAAGCATAAACCGACTGACTTGCCTTAAAGCCAAGCTCATGGAGAGGCCTCCAATCAGACATGCCGTCCGTAAAACCAAAATCATCGAGCTTTATGGAGCCAGCATCTATGTAACGCCGGATAGTTGATTCGTCATATTCTCCGAGCACAACTCCCGCCCTAGATATCCTGAAAACTTTCATAGTATTTTTAAAAACAGAAATCACGTTGCAAAAGGGCAAGTTTATTGTGAATCCGTCATAAAGCCTTCCTTAAAAATAGCATCATTTTGGGGGCTATTGGTTAATCGAGCGGACCATTTCTGAATGTAACCAGGTAGCGACTCGAAGGATGTACTGATGCGCGAGGGCAAGCAGTCAGCCATGAAGACCGGCGAGTAAAAACTGCTAGTTAATAAGAGGGTTCAGGCCGTGACTAAACCTGCCTGATACCAAATCCGCACTTTGTCTACGATTTTATTATCAGCACCTAACGAGTAACGGCCTGACCCCGTGTTCGGCCTTGATAGGCACTTACTAGCCGACGCGTGAGCGCTGCCAGATGAGCTTTGCCAGGTGGCACATACCTTTCACGTCATGCTGGTTATACTTGATAAGGTTTCTCCAGCTGATGCGCAGGGCCTCAGGCAGCTGGCCGTACCACCCGCCATTCTTGGCGAGGCCTTCGCGGACGCGCTTGATCGTCTCAGCGGGACTGAAGTCCTCCAGACGATTAGGCACGTGATAACCGACCTCACGCACCGAAAGGAAATGGGTGAGACCGACGTGCTTCCCGAATGAATCCGGAGGGATGGTTGCTACAAGCTGAGCATAGACCTCAGGACGATGCTTGCGGAACCACGGACCAGCGTTGGCATTCAGATAGCAATCTTCGAGCCATTCGGCCTGAGCAGGCCGCGCTTCCTGGAGCAACTTAAGCTCGGCCTGGCTATATCCGCCGATTAATGCGCCGCCTTCCGCGATACCCATAATGTCCTCCAACGTCTCGGCCCAAGAGCGATATGTCGCCAGATTACCGCCGCCACTGGACTCCGCCGCCGGACGTAAGCGTTCATCATGAACGTAAGTAACCAGTTCCCCCTCGTGCAGTATCGTCGACATCGCCGGCTCGACGTCGGCCTTCCGACGCTCAACGTCCAACCACAAGACGGGCTGGGTGGCTAAATCTAGGCGAATGCTCCAGGGCTTAAGCATTTTAAAACCATAAAACCATAAAATGAGGGAGCCTACCCGATTATCGTGACGCAAGCAAAGTCACACATTACTTTGCACCCTTAGATCGATTACACTTAACACAGAGCAACTGAGCATTCTCGATGTCGGTTTCACCCCCGCGTGAATGAGCGTGGATGTGATCGACCTCAGAGTTCTGCGCCGTGATCTCGCAGTTACAAATAGCGCATTTGAAACCCTGTTTGCTGAGCAAAACAGATAGGACCTGCTTTTCAAAACGGCGGTCCGGGTCAATTGGCTTAAGATCCAAGCTCAAAAGCTTATTGATATAAAACTTCTTCCTCCACTTAAGGTGATCGGTGCGATCGGAACGAGCAGCAGCAGTCAGCTTGGCGAGCTCTTCGTCATAGTTCTTATCCTGCGTAGACAGCTTATCATTCTTAAGGCGGCGCTCCTCGATCGACGTCAAAAGCGCAGCCACATCACCCTCCCTATCCTTGAAAGAATACTTCTCCATGAGCTCGACCATGGCCGTGGTCACGCTCAGTGCGGAATACTTCTTGAAATAGGGGTTACCGGACATGGCCTTAGCCAGGTAATTCATGGAACGCTTAATGCCCTGCACCCTCTTATCTCCCGACGACAGGTCTTTATTAACCTTATATGTCTTCGCAATAGCAGCAGCTTTTAGGCCGTGTTTCTCACCTTCGAAGACAAGGTGTAAGATCTTCGCAGCGGCATCCTCATAGCCAAATCGCGAATCAGAAATCTGTGAACAATCAGAGAAAAAGGCTGATTCTGCGAGTTCAGAGACAACTGTCGCAACACCGCCAGTCAGGGCACGGCGCTTCTCAGCAGGGTTTAGAGGCGTACCCTTCTGAAGTCGAAGGAAGATATCGCGGATTACCTCATCAGTCCATCTATCTCCGGTCAGCTCGACGATATGTAACTCAAATTCGTTAATCAAACCCCTAACCTTAGGAGGAAGCTGAGAGAACTTTTTACCGGAGTACTCCCCTTCGTATCCGGACGTAGAAAGCGAGAATTCATCTTCAATAAATTCGTTGAGGGTACGAATACGCTGCTGACCATCCACTACATCGTAAGTATCATCATCAAGTTTCAGTATGTATAGCTTAGGGATATCGTACCCTTTGAGGATCGTATCAATCAGATAGACCTTCTGCTCCTTCTTCCAAACCGAATCTCGTTGGTATTCAGGATTAAGATTAATAGTGCCAAGCTTCAGCCAGCTCATGACCGCGGAAACGGACATAGTGATGACTTCCTTGTCTGATTCCTTCTTGAATGCGCTCATGGACGCAGGATCTCCATGCCCCCTCCTCGATCAAGTGCATTAAGGATCATTCATATAATTAAATATGAATAATCCTGAGATTAGCCCAATTTGAAGCTACATCTCACCCTGGAATTCGACAGTCCGGCTGTTCCTGGGGTAATAGAAGACGCCTTTGAAGACCCCGTTGGTGTCGTAGCTGAAGGTGACATGGATTGGATCGCCGTATTTGGCGCCCGGCCCGAGCTCCATCTCCCCGTCGAAGATGGTCCGGATGCGGTCATCGGGGATCTCCTTTAAAGCCAGGGACGACTGCGTGACATCGCACAGCACCGAAGTCTCGCCGCGCTCCATCACGTAATGAATCACGGTCTTGGATACCGGCCGAGGCTCTCCCTTCTTGATGATGATCTGGTTGAACTTCTTACCGTCCTCATCGACCACCGTCGCGCCGATGTGATGCGGCGAGACATCCGTGAAATTCATGCCATCCAATGCCAACCGGATCGTCGGGCTCACCTCCGGGGCGCTGCCGGCGCAATACGCCGAGTAGACGGCCGCGCCCAAGGCCACGACCTGACGAGGGTTCTCGGCCAAGGGCACGCGGTTGAACATCTTCTTCAGGGCTACCTGGATGCTAGGAATCGAGCTGGAGCCGCCGGCCAAGAGCACGCCTTTGATGTCACCGCGGAGTAACCTAGCCTCCGAGATAGCCCTCTGGGCGCAACCGACAGCCTTATCGACCAGGGGCTGGGTGCGTTCCAGATAGTCCTTTGAGCTCAGCTTGATCTCGACCGCCCTGCCCGCCTGTCGCTTGAGCTTAACGGAGATATCCTCTCCCGTGCATAATTGTTCCTTCAGGGCCTCCAGCTTGGCGAAATCCAAGCCTGAAGCCGACTGGCTCAGCTCCTGCTTGGTTTTGGTATGAAAACGCTCCTGGAGCATCTTTAGCAGCTCCTTGTCGAAGTCCGCGCCGCCTAATGCCGGCTCACCTACGGATGATTTGACGGCGACGGCGCGACCATCGAGGTCGACCGCGGACACATCCAACGTGCCACCCCCGAAATCGAAGACCAGGTAGCAGCCCTTCGGTAGCTGAGGGAAGGCCGACGCGTAGTAGAGCGCCACGGCGGTAGGTTCATCGATCATCCGGATATCGACGCGACCCCCTGCCGCCTCCTTAGCGGCCTTCAACGTCTCCATTCTCGCCCGGTTGGCGAAGTTAGCCGGGACCGTGATGGTCAGGACCGACAGCTCGTCACGCCCGGGGAGGTTCAACAGGCAAAGATACAGCATGGTGGACGTCAGGAACTCCGGGGTGAAACTCTGCCGACCTAGCTTGAACTTAAAGGAAGTACCAAGGAACCGCTTTTATTCGATAAAAGCGCCAGCATTGAGGCCAGCCAGACGACGCGCCTCGATTCCGACCAGGGCGGGGATACGGCCGCCCAGGCCGTCGAACCAGAAAGCCGAATGCGTGTAGGGCTTACCATCCAGCCAACTGGGGACGATTAGTGACTGCCCATTAGCGTCCAACTGCGCCACGACAGTGGTCGTCGTCCCAAGATCAATGCCCACGAATTTTGCCATACGACATCTTTGGTAGTCCCCGAGCCTAGCAACTGACAAACCCCAAACCACGTGGCGCAGCAAGATGGCCAGGTCGGATTCAGGAGAGCCGAGGCAGTGGATTAGTAAGTAGACAAACCGCCTATGCGCCCTGATTTAGTCGCAATTTAAACTCAGGTGGAAGCAGCGCCGCAATCTCAGTTAAGTTGAGACGAGAAATATCATAATTAAGAGAAAGTTGACCAATCCACCGATGTAGATGGGTAAGGCTGCCAGACTTGCCGTCGTTAAACTTCTTCTTAGGCCTCATCGCCTGCCAGTCCCAGTAGATCTTGTTAGCCAGGGTGATACTCAGTTTATCATAACGACCCGCTGAAATACGCGCGTAATTCTGCTCACAGTAATCCGAAAGCACCGAAGGGGCGGAACACAAAAGAGGCTCGGCATCGCGCTCGCCGAGCTGAGCAAGCATCATGACAGCGGCACCAATACGGTGGCGATAAAACTTACGGGAATTGGGATGGAAAATGTAAGCAGGTGAATCCAACTCCTTAGACAATTTTGGCCTAGCGCCGGCATCATCGAGCGGCGCGAGAACATCAAGATAGACGGCCGAAAGCCACGACCAAACACCAGAACTAAGCGGAAAGTGAGCCAGACCCTTACGGTCGAGGACACTCTTAACATAGAGGGCTAACTCGAATCGTGATCCGAAGGTCTTAGTCTCATCGATTTCTAGACGACCTGGTACGTATTCGCAGCAGGCACCTTCCTCGACCAGCGACGCAGGAACCTCACCCGGGGCGCCCGCCGCAAGCCAGTCTCGAAAGGCAGCTACACCTGCCGAAGTATGTGAGCATAAATACATATTCATATCAAAAGTTTCTGGACAGATTCGGTAGCCTTTAGCTTGGAGGAAAAAGCCGCTACAGCCTTTTCTACCCAGGCATGCACGTCATCCCAATTACGATCCAGAGGAGGTTCGCTGCCGGCATGCTTTTCAGCAAGCTCAAGCCAATCATTAGCACAGAGGCCTTGGGGCGTACCCTCTTCGGAATCATAACGTTGTATCAAGATTGTCTGGAGAACCTGCCGATACACCTCGGGGATTAGCAAACCCGTGAAGCCAGGGTTCTCCAAAATCGCTTCTTTGAGCCCTGGAATTGAGTTGTTAAGCATCAACTTAGGACGCTCTTCATTGCCGCCCCACTCCAAACGCCAGACCACTGAGCCCATAGTTCCTGACAAAACACCATCCAGCAAGGACTCGGAATCGCCTCCGATCGGATTCCCCTGACCATCCAACGCTACGTTACGAGTATGTGCTAGAATACGCTTGCTAGCCGGGTCTACTAACCTAACCCGCACGCGAGCGTTAAGTTCCCGAGGAATAGTGGCATCAGAAATAAGGACACCTTCGGGCCTTGTGACAGCTGAAATCCCTCCCTCAACGTCGACGTGTGAAATAATCCCCCCGAGAACCTCAAGCTGAACCACCGTATCAGCCGGATAATCAGCAAGTTTTTCAGTATCACCCCTCAGCTTCAGATTAAGTTGAGGTGGCACCTGTCCCTCCACGTAAGTGGCGAGAAACAGCGTAGTCAGATCTTCGCGTCCCAGGAAATTGAAGGCACGTTTCATGGTCTTAAGAATCTAAATTAACGCGGACCTCAAGATCTCGCAGCTTATCGAAAGCCCCAACGACGATTTGAAATTCATCGTCATCGATCTTGAAGTTGAACTTATTCCCGGTGACGTCGTGGAATGACGCCCCAGAGGCACGAATAGACATCGGAGGGCGCTTGGTGAGGTCGAAGTCGATTTTACTATACTTTTTTGCACCAGGAGGGCTGACATAATTCACGCTGAATTTAGCGCTCAAGCCGACAAGCGAAGGGTTGGCCGTGCTACGACCACGGGTTATCGTCACAACACCGCCAGAAGCTACGATGTTAAATCGATCCGGCTTTCCCTCGATAGGAGGGGGGTCGACCTCCTTCTTAGGCGCAGGGAAGAACTTCGCAAACGCACTAGTATCCTGCTCTTCCTTACCTACCGCCAGCAGAGCATGAAGTTCGCGTAAAGCATTCTTAGCGGCCTTGATGCTCTTTGACGCCCCACGGTATGCCGTGGCGGCCTTGTTAGAGGAATAAATCCATGTGTTATGCGCAGGCCCTTCAGATAGACGTAGCAACTCACAGATCAACTCCTCATCTGCGACCAGGAGTGCCAGTGACTTGTTGGACTCCTTGAAGACAGAGTTAGCATAAACCGAAATACCGGAACGCATGTAGACATCCAATCCTCGGCTGACTTCGGGAGCCTTACGGATGTAAAGATGGAGATCTCCGCATCCCGGCTCACCATCTACTGGGTCTAGAGGTAAAGAATAAACGAATGAAAGCAGATGACCTGCTTCGTACTTCTTACGCAATTCCTCCAGAACGGCTGGCTCCGACTCAAACGTATCAGCATCGATCGCCAGGTCTTCAGGGCGGTACGGCAATTGCAGCAGATTTTCTTCGGGAACATCAACAGCCTCTTCGACAAAACCTAGCAAAGCTTGGAAGTCAGCCCCATGCGAGGCTGCGAAATTCCTGATATTCCCCCGGGTCAATGTCACCGACTCGAAGCCATCTCCATCAATTTCTACCACCAGCTGACCTTTGATGATTGTATAGAAATAATGCTTAACCACCGCATCCAGGATCGACTCGCAGGTAATTGGCTTGGCCGGATAAGGTATAGCAATCGAGGTGCCGAGTTGGTTCGGAATTCGTTTAAAATCAAGGCAACTGGAATACGTAGCAACCACAGCAGGGTCGGACACAGGCAGGATGATGTCACGAGTCTCTACTCCAAACAGAATGAAAGGTTCGATGTTTGTGCCGTTCAGCCTATGTTGCGGCAACATGGCTTGCCCCATGAAAAGCGGCTCAGGACTAAATTGCTGGCCCGCCCTGATCGTCACGCCGAAAAAGGTGCAAGCAAGCGAGGACATCGGAATCACCACCTTGCCGATACCAAAAGAGCCCCCGCGCCCGCCTCCTTTTTCGGTTCGACCAACGAATCTCCAGAAATTGGCGAAATGGTTTTCATCATCTTGCTTAGTAGCCTCATCCCCTTCCAGTCCTGTAGTACCAAAGTCCTCGATCACAAGAATCTTGGGTACGCCATAAGAGTTTACAGACTCATATAGGGCAGGCTTAGCTGCCCTCAGGTGCGGTAGAATGCCCTTCATCAAGGCGTCAAAAACGTTGCGATGGGTTGCGTTGACCGATTTGACCGAAAAACGAACACGGACGACATCCAGCTCGGGATCCTTGGCATCAAGGGAATTCTGAAGGGTTTCACGGACGAGGCTCTCGGCTAGCTGAGCGCTATCCTGCACGAAGAAGTTATCGTGAATCGGATCCATTCCGACGCCAAAGTTACTGAGCTCGCGTGGGTGCCACATGAAGGTAAAGCGGACCCATAAGATGCCCGGCCGAAGCCAGGCCGCAAGGCCTTTACTGTACAAATCTTATTAGAGGTTTGTACTCCCCTCCCCTGGATGCTTTAAAGCACTAACTATGTCCCCAAGTTGGAACTTCATCCCCACCCACAAAGGCGGCGTCCAGCAATCCAATGCGGCGGACAACTTCTTCCGGGAAGACTCCGCCAATATGGTCGAGAACCTTGTACGTGAGAACATACAGAACGCCTTGGACGCCCAGTCCGGCAAAAGGCCCGTTCTCGTCAGGTTCTCGCTCACCTCCTTACCGAAAGACAAAGTCGACTTCCTAAAGGACCTACTGTCCAGCGGCAAGGGCTCGGTGCTGAGCCACTACCGACAAGCCTGCGAGGAGTCCGATATCGAGCCCGAGGATCCGGACTTCAAGACGGCAACATTCCTTCTTATCGAAGACTTTAATACCGATGGACTTAGTGGCGATATCACTAGTTCCAATCCCCTGGACGGGGGATTTGCGACCTTCTGGCGCAACGTGGGCAGCACGAACAAGGGGAAAGGCGGCAATCGGGGTGGCGCATTCGGCATCGGAAAAATCGTCAACCCTATGGCCTCAAGGCTCCAGACCTTCTTCGGCCTGACCATCCGCAACACCAGTAAAACCAAAGACAAAGAAGCCGGCCCGTACCTGATGGGTCAGACAATGCTAAGCCTGCACACGTATGCGGCCGTTCGCTATCAGGCCTACGCGCTCTGGGGAGAAGTAAAGAGACAGATCGAACACCCAGTAGAAAGTGGGTCCGTGATGAAGGAGTTCATCAAAGCCTCCGGCATCACGCGAAAGGACGAGCCCGGACTTTCCATCGTTGTCCCATTCCCCGTCAGTGACTTCACCTCTAAATCCCTTTCAAACGCAGCGATTCTACACTACTTCTATCCGATCATCGAAGGGCGCCTAGTCATCGAGATTACCAACGGAAAAGGCGAACCCGACAAAATCGACGACAGCAATATCGAGGAACTGGCGAAAGGTATTAACCAGGAAATCTCGGAGTTAATCGCTTTCACCAAAAAAGCGCAGAAAGCCTCCTTAAAGCCCTGCGACATCAGGCCCGCGACATACAGGATGGACAACTATGGGGACAGCCTCGGAGCCCAGAAGTTCGATGCCGCTGAGCTGAAAGCTCAGAAGGATCGATTCCTTGCTGGGGAAATGATCACCGTCGACGTCCCTATCGAAACCGAATTCAAAGTAGACAAGAAAGTAAGCTGCTCTTCGGTCAAACTCTTCCTCCAAAAGACCGACGGGAAAGGGATGGATTACTACATCCGGCAAGGCATCTCCGTCTACGAGAACAGCCGGTTCATGCCCAGCACCCCATGCATAGCCTTGCTACTCTCAGATGACGGCGAGATCGCCGAACTGCTACGAAAGGCCGAAGGCCCGGCACACTCGACGTGGATGCAGAAAAAATGCCGTGCGGTGAAAATCTACGAGAACGCCCAGGACGCTATCGGCTACGTCAAGTCACTTCTTGGCGCGATGCAAGGCCTGCTAGGCAGCGAAATCGAGATAGACGATGAGGCCATCCTGGCGGATGACTTCCCTGACGACATCGGCGACGAAGACGACGATGATGATGACGATGTCGATTTCGACATCGAGGGCAATCCGGCCATGCTGGACCTGAGCAGAGACAGCAAAGGAAACCTCACCATCAAGGCGACCGAACATGCCGACGAACATGAAGGCAAAGATTGCTCGCTCACGCTCTACTTCGTGTCGACGACCCGCGGGGCAAAATGGAGACCATTCGACTTCAATCTTCGCAACATGAAGGTCGAAGCCCAAGCAACGACCATCCTCTCACGAGATAAGAATGTAATGAAGTTCACCCTGGCGCCAAAGATGGAAATCAACGTTTACGGCTTCGATCGAAACAAGGATCTCAAGGCCAACGTGAAACTACCCAAGGCCATCAAGAAAAAAGCGTAACCGACCATGATCCGCACCCTCATTTCGACGGGCCGAAAAGACGTCACCAAACACTTCACCATATCCCCGTTCTTCGACGAAGGAGCGTTGAAGGTGAAGTTAGCCATCAAGCCAGGGCTTACATCTGAAAAAAGATTCGAGAAGTACTACGCCGATTGCGAAGTATTCATACGTTGCGCTGATCGATACAGGGCTCAGACCATCAAGGCCGGGAAGATCCTGAAACTAATGGATAAATCGGGCGAATACGTCTTTGACGACTTCTCCCAGGAGCACGACCCCAAGATCCAGATCCGCATCGTCAACCCAGAGACCAAGCAAATTCAGGCAGACACAAGGCCGCACGACCTTCCTGGCTCTGGAAAAGACAAAGGTAAGCGGGCCCTTATCATCGTTCGAGTGTGCGAAATACCCAAGTACGAGCTATACAAGGTTGAGTGGCCCGAAGACTCCCAAAGGCCTGTCATGTATCTCAACAACAGAGCACAGGGTAGCATCAAATCAACCCTACTTCGTAATGAGGTCTTCTGGCCGCTCATCAAACCAGCGGTCCTACGTTCCGTGCTGAACATCATCTTCAACGAAGGCCTCCATCTAGAGAAAACGGCAAAGCGTCACGCCAATGCACTCAAATGGCTGCAACTCTGCAAACAGAAGCGCTGGAACCTCGAACCTGCGCCCACCGGTGGCTCCGACTCAGCAACCCTTTGCGCCAATTGGATCAACGAATCCGTCGATAACTTCGCCAAGTCGCTTAAGCTTCCTGGCAAATGGACCCCAGATCAACAATAATGCCCCTCCACAGCTTTACCAGTAGCGGCCTGAACGCCTTCATCGAGGCGCTGGCTCGACTCCGAGAAATCGAAGACCTGAGTGCTGTCGACATCGCCAGCATCAAGGCACTGGCGGGTTCGCCCGCCTATACCGAAATGGTAGACAAAAAGGTACACCTACCCGAAGGCCCTTTCCCAACCCGATACGACCTGTGCGTAAAGCTCTACGACGCGCTCGAAGACAGCGTCGCCATGGAGAGACTTAAGCCCGGCGACGGAATCTGGACCTGGCTGTCCGCCTATTACTTTGAAGAGCTCACCTCTTTCACGACCAAAGGAGGGAAAACTAAGCTCAGCATTTCCAAAGAACAGGAATTTCCTGCTTACATCTGGAACACCAACTTCAAGAAAGCCTACCGACACCGCATCGGCCACGGCGTCTTCATGATCAGGCACCTAGGCAAGGAGCTCAGCAAGCCCATGCTGCTCTCCGCCCCGGGATCCATGTCGGACTACTGCGAGCAGACCTTCGCTCGAGTGGGATCATATCGCGAAAAGACCGTCATCGAAGCCGCTCATTCTATCTACTTTGACGGAAAACGCGTACTCCCGGGAAGCTCAGGAGAGCGCCGATGGGCGCTTCAACACCTCCACCGGGACGTGGCACAGTATCTGGTTAACTACGAGCTCCACGAGATGAAGAAGGAAGAACTGCTCGAGTTCCTGCCCACTGCCTTCAAAAACCAGGGCTTCCTCAACTGGGACACTCAGGCCAAGCTCGTGGCATCATTCATAGCCACTCACGAAGATAGCTGGGTCTCGCTCATCTCAGACGAGTCAGCCGAAGACCCGATCGAAACAATCGCCGAACAGCTAGGCTGCACGGTAAAAGACCTTAAGGCACTAATTAAGGAAGCTACTGCAAAGATCAGCGCCCCCCGCCGAAGCCAGGAGACGAAATCTCATTGGGCCAACCGCTTCGAATCCTATATCAAGAAGAGGCAGATCGCCCCCGAAGAAGTCGCCCACTCGATAAAAAAGCTCGTCGTAGCAACGGACCCGGAAGATATCGGAGACGAACTCCTCGATGAACTCCTCGAACTCTTAGAGTCTTAATTTTTCTTAGGAGTGTAGCCTAAAGCCAATAGCATCTGCTTACCCCAAGCCTTGATTGCAGTAACGGCAACGGAATTGCCAAGTTGCTTCATTCCTTGCGCAGGCTTTACGCCATCTGGCAGCGCACGCTTCGGGAATCCCTGCAGCCTTAAGCCATGCTTCCACTCGATACGCTTTGGCTTAACGTCACCACCCATCTCCTCTCTAACGTGATAACTATCCCAGTTCTGCTTAGCCTTAATGGGCGATTGCTTACCTCCACATCTAAGCGTGAAACCAATCTTTCGAGTTTTTGCACCAGCTTCATCCATAAAGACGCCGGAGACTTCAAGCATTTGAGCTAAAGACTTTGCCGAGGGTCGCCTAATCTTAGGTAATTGAAACCTCTGCGCTGCGGCTTTAGTTTTAAATCCAATTATAAAAACCCGCGGTCGGTGCTGCGGAAGAGAATGATCGCTAGCCCGGACAAGGAAGACACCTGGGGCGATGTATCTCGGATCATTTTTGTCTACCTCGGGGTAGTGATAGCCAAGACCAACCCCTGGCTCCTTACTAAATAAAATATTAAGGATATGAGCCAAGGTAGAACCTACACCTTCAAGCTTCTTGCCGTTCAAAATGGAAGGCTCATCGGGATTATAACCATGACGAATCAAGCCCCTTACGTTCTCGAGGAAGAATGCGCCAGGCTTCCGAGCCTTGAGAATCAGTGCCACGTCGTAAAAAAGAGTGCCTCGAGCGTCGTCAAAGCCAAGACGCTTACCTGCATGACTGAAAGGCTGACAGGGGAAGCCGGCGCAGAGTAACGTGAACTTTTGCGTGCGGTACTTGATGTGGTCGATCGACTCAGCCATCTTTTCGTCGTTCAGCTTATCATCCTTACCGTGAGTCTTCGTTACCTTAGTGATATCTCTAGGGAACCTCCAGACCCCCTTGTCAGAATCCGTACATTCGGAGAAAAATTGCTCTGGTTCTACGACCTTTTTTTGGTGAAATGCCTGATAAGTCAGCCGGGCATGCTTATCGCGCTCACATGCCATGATGCACTCGGCCCCAAGCCTATGGAAAGCCTCATGGAACCCGCCAATCCCTGCGAAGAGATCTATAAAGGTGGGGCTGGGTTTCTCTTCCATGCCGGAATAGAGCACATTCAGCCGGCCCTGAAAAGGGATTAAATAGACTAAGGCTTACCCCCACATCCGCGGAGAATCAGCCTCCTGCCTGCTGGCCAAACGACCAAAGGCAAGTTGAGCGAACTCCTTGATATCCTCGCTGGTATTGTCAGCAGGAACATAGCCCCTAACAAACGGCAACCCGAGCCCAGCAAAGACCTTGGACACATTGCGCAACTTATACTCGATAGCCTGCTTGGAACGGCCGGCAGCCGGACCAGCCATCAGAGAACGGACAAGATGAGCTTTTACGTACTTCCTGCCGGCCTGGTCATTCAACCACATCCAGATGTATGCATCCACTAACGAGGCGGTTTCATTCGGAGTCCAATCTGATCCAGGCTTACTCATGAGCCCAGGATTCCAGGCCAGGAGGAAAAAGTCCAGGAGAACTACATTAATAATATGTTTACATTAATATTGGTGAAGGCTTTGATGACCTAGAAATCCGCTTCATGGCCTGGGGTGCTTAGGTAATCTTAGGGAACCCAGCAGTAGCCATCGATGTCCACTTGGCAGACCAGGAGTCACTGCGTTTAAGCATACGACATTCGTCGACGTAGCCGTCGGTCATCATCACATGGAGCCCACAGGACTTACCTATCAGCAAAGCCGTTTATAGCCTTACCATATAAAATTAATCCAGAACACATCTTCTCTGCAACCAATGCTGCACGCTCGCCAAGGAGCAAGGTGAGGAAATCCTTGCTGTACATATTGAAACGTACCTCCCGGTAATGCTGCTCGCTGTCGTTACGAATTTCGATCTCGACGATATTCTTGTCTTTGTCGCCTTTTGAATAGCGGAGGAGCACCTTCTGCCCATCGACGTTATAGTCCTCGGGGACATGACCGGCCCGCGAGTTGGCAGGCGAAAGTTCGTCCGCCAGCACCCTCAGCACATCGATTCGCGAAAAAACCCGGAACAAGGACCCATCCTTGACGGCCAAATACGAAACTTCGGGGCCATTGAAGAGCGCCTCGGCGAGAAACTGGGTGAGAAAGGCCTTATCCGATAGTTTGCGGCAGACGCGCTTAGTCGCCTCCGCAAGTCGTTCCTTCGCCTTCACGTACTCGTTTGGCCCCAATTTATTCTTAACAACTTCGTTCGGCATCCGGCTGACGGCTTCCCTTCCCTCTTCTTCGACAAGGAGCTCCTTCAACTCGATGCACTTGATACGATCGCCTACATACCGCTCGTAATCCGTGGTAAAGGCATCCAGGCACGACCTGAGCTCACCCAGATACTTGGACTTCTCGATTCGGTCGTACCGATAGAGGAATACCTGCCATTTTTTTCCGCTCTTGACGGAATGCAGGAGGCCGGACCGATCCTTGACGTCTCCCTTCCCGATACCACTGATCGTACTGCCTCCGATGAGAGCAGCATACACGGACTCGTTCTTGTGCCCGCCCAGCTTTTTCTCCCGGGAAATGTCGCTATCAGGGGCGCGTCGTCGGTTGATTGCCATGTGATCAGTAACGCAAGGAGTACTTCCGGCGCGGACATGAAGCAATTGGTATTTATATTTAGATATAAATATCGTTAAAAAAACAGCCGCCCAGACCGATTGCCCAACGAACAATGAGAACCGCCCTTGCGTCCTGCTTCGGCATATCTCAATAACGAGCAGGCTTGAGGCTGCACAGCCACCACCCGCATTCACAAAAGCCGAGGCATTGCCAGATTGGATCGCTCGCGCCAAGGTAGTCCGAAATCCAGGGCCCCATTCGTAGCCACTCCGTAAACAAAACTGGGGGTAAGGCATGGACCGCCCGGGTGGTCTTTTCCGCCCAGAACTGAACCCAAAGAAACTTTAGAAGTGACAGTTCACCTAAAGTTCAAAAAGTTTTGAATGCCGGTTTGTTCCGGAGACCTAAATGGCCCAATCCAAACTCAGACTCTTTGAAGCATTTGCCGGTTATGGCGGGGCCTCGTTCGCGCTAAAGAAAGCCAAAATTGCCCACAAGACCATCGGCTTCTCCGAAATCGATAAGTTCGCCGTCGAGCTCTACCAAAAGAACCACAAAGGGGTGCCCTTCTTCGGTGACATCACATCCATCGATCCGAAGGCCTTGCCGGATTTCGACATGTTCACGGGAGGCTTCCCATGCCAGCCGTTTTCCCAAGTAGGCCTAGGCAAAGGAGAGGACGATACCCGCGGGACCCTCTTCCATGACATCATCAGGATCTGCGAGGCCAAGAGGCCTAAGCACATTCTCCTCGAAAACGTCAAAGGCCTGCGGACGAATCGCCACGGAAAGACCCTGGAGACGATTGTCAGCAAACTCACCCGGCTTGGCTACGACGTGGTCGTGGAACTGCTGAACTCCAAGGATTACGGCATCCCGCAGAACCGAGAGCGCGTATGGATCTACGCCTACCATGGCTCCTTGCCGGTCACGTTCGATCTTAAACCGACAAAGAAACCACTGAAGGTATTCCTTAAAGACCTACTCGACGAGAATCCCGATCCATCGCTCTTCAAGACCCAGAAGCAGATCGAACGCCTCAAGGAGCTCTACGGACTTGATTTCATAGTGACCGAACCCTGTTGCGCTGACCTTTACAACAAGAAGATACGCACGGACGGCATCAGCATCACCATCTTGGAGCCGCACCACAACAAGATGAGACTGGTACACCCGCCTAAAAAAGGCGAACTCGTCGTCAGAAACTACTCGGTCACCGAACACTACCGCCTGATGGGATTCAAGGATGGAGAAATCGACTTCGCAGGCCAGGGGTACCACCAGCTCTGCAAGCGCGCCGCCAACGGCTGGGACATCAACGTCGCGTCGCTCATCTTCAAGCAGATCTTCAAGCAGCTGGACGGACAGGGCTAACAAAAGGCGCCTAGCTATTAAACCCAAGCTTGGCCTGAGCTATCGGGACATAGGTTTAGCTATACGCATAGCGGACACGCGCATCAACCGGACATTACTATACCAGCAAACCCTATTACTCCTCCTCGTCAGGGTCACCTACAACAGGATATCCAATAAGAAGCAGGCTTTCGATAGGGAACTGCATCCTACCCGAGGCATAGATGGCATCAAAATAAGAACATGCCGCCTCAAAATCCTCATGCTGCGTAATTCCGTATCTCAGCCTTAAGGCGATGGCTATGTGACGTACACCTTGCATGGCACAGCCAGAAAAGAAGTCCTTCAGAAACTGGTTATTGGAAAACCCACGACCAGACTCCACCTCCAGGATAATGCCCTCTGGCTCATGATATGCGTCCACATCGAAGGATTTTTCATGTCTACCCTGTCGGCCAAACAGAACAGGTCTCTTGATCTTATCCCGCTTATTCGTCTCAACCTTGAAGCCGGCCTTGACCAGATCGCTCTCAACCAACTTTAGCACTTCGTTGCTCTCCAGGTTAGGCTTCTTCTTGTTCGGCTTTAGATTCGTTTGGAACCTATGTTCGTTTGCCGCAAATGCATCGACAATGCTCCTTAAGACGGGGGTTACCGAACGTGAACGCGGAAAAACCTGCCATTGAGTCTCCATTACTTGAGCTTGGCGAAGCGCACATGCCATAGCTAGCTTTTATATTTAAATATAAAAACCAAGGGAGATGACTTCGGCGACATCACACAAGCCGACACAGGAGCGCTACCAGCTCATCCGGCTGAAATACCCTTCTGAATTAATCGAACGCGATGACATCGGGAGACCACCGCAAGGTTGTGGATAAAATATCTCCCAACTAAAGCGGTGGAGGTTGCGCACCCGCCTGGCTAGGGCATATATAGTCACCTACTCTTCATGCCAGTCCAGGCACCTCAATTCATCGGTTGGTTGTCGCCACTAGCCCAAGCGGTGGCGGAGGCTATTCTCCGAGGCCAAAAAGGCTCACCGGTAGACCTAGGGAGCCATCGGGTGATCATCCCCTCTAGTTTTGCTAGTCGCCTAATCCAAGAGGAACTCGCTAAACATGCATCAAGTGGTGTCCTGCTACCCGTCTTCCAAACCCCCACCGACTTCCTTAACTTCGGGGATTCGAACACCCAGGCGGCGAGCTCGGCGGATGCGTTGATGGCTTGGATCGAGGTCCTGCAGGCGACGGATCGCTCTACCCTGCCCCACTTGTTCCCGAACGGTAAACCAGGGCAGTTCACCTTCGAGGAAGCGAAGCGTCTAGCGGAGACTTTGTTCGAACTTCGCGACGAGCTGGGTGGTTCAGCCCAAGGACTCGATTTCGCCGGCGTGGCCGCCCTGCCGAAGAACCCGGAAATTCCGCGCTGGAATGACCTAGCGACGCTGGAGTCGGGCTACCGCGAAGTGCTGACCCGTAGCGGGCTGAAGGATCACAACGACCTCCGCTCCGAACTGGCCCGAGGCGACGGCAAGCCGGAAGGGGTCACCCATATCTGGCTGGTCGGTCTGACCGACCCGCAGCCGCTCTTCATCACGGCGCTTGAACGCCTGCAGGAACATTTCACGATCCAGGCCATCGTCGGGGCTGACCCGGATGAGGCGGCGAACTTCGATCAGTGGGGACGTCCCTTGCCTGAAGCTTGGGCCGACCGTCGCTCTGACTGGAAGGACTATGCCCAAAGCGTCCACGTCGTAGGCGATGCCCTGGGAGCCCTTAAGAAGCTCCGCACGCTGCTCGGCGACACCCTGCCGACGGACGGCGTCCATGCGGTCTGCGCCTGCGATCGAGAAGTCGACGCCCCAAAGATCGCGGCGCTGATCCACTCGCTGGGCGCCGATGCGGTGAACCCGCTCGGGGTCGCCCATGGCTCTCACGGACTCCACCATGCCCTACGGGCTTGGAGCCGATGCCTCGGAGCCCAGGAACCCGACTTCGAAGCCCTGCGTGAAGCCCTGCGCATCCCTGACTTAGTCCGCATGACCACGGGGGGCGCCACCCCGGCGGCCTTCACGGAACTGAACGAGCAACTCGATGTCGCCGATCGCACGATGCTCCGTGGCGCGGTCAGCGAGGTCTGCGCCCAGATCGCCAGCCTACCGAAGCCCGAGGATGATTTCCGCAAGGAGGCCGACTACGCGGCGATGCAGAAGCTCCCGCCTCGGCTGGAGGCCTTGCTCAAACTCCGCGAAGAGCAGTTGGCGATGTCTTGGCAGGAAGCCTTGGAATCGACGATTTCGCTGCTGACCGTCGGGAAGAAACTCCGCGAAGACGACCCGGACGGCGCTTTCGCGATCGAAGTCGCCGAGGCCATCCTCGAAACCGCCAAGGAGATCGAAGCCGCCCATGAGGCCGGCGAAACGGAGCTCACCCACGAGCAGCTGATCGGACTGACGCTGGATGCCGCGAGCACCCAACGCCACCGACGGAGCGATGCCCAAGAAGCGGTCAACCTCCCCGGCTGGGTCGAAGCCCCGTGGGACCCGGTCCCGCACATGATCCTGTTCGGGCTGAACGACCACCTGATCCCGCGGGTCACCCACGCCCACCCCTACCTGCCGGCGAGCCTGCGCACGTTGGCCGGACTGCCGACCAATGAGGCCGTCTTCGCCTCCGCGGCGTTCACCTTCGAGCAGCTCTGGCGTCGGAGGCTCGGCCACGGCTGGCTGGACGTCATCGTCCCCCAGCAGGATGCCGACGGCAACCCCCTGCGCCCTTCCCGCCTGCTCTTCCAGGCTCCGGACGAATCCTTGGGCTCCCGAGTAAGCCACCTGTTCGCGGACGCCCCGAACAGCGACGCCCAGCCCTATTGGGAGATCGCGGATGCCCACAAGTTCGTCCCCCTGGCCGAGGCCAAGGGCGCGGCCCGCGTCGTGAAGTCCATCTCCGCGACGGCCTTCAAGTCCTACCTCGCCGATCCGGCCGAGTTCTGGCTGAAGCGGGCCCTGGGCATGGACGAGGTCATGCACGGCAGCATCGAGCTCGACGCCGCCGGCTTCGGCTCGCTGGCGCACGGGGCGCTGGAGATCTTCGGCAACGACAACCTCGACAAGGCCGTCACCGACCCGGGGGAGATCCACCGCCAGCTCATGGCCTGCCTGGGCAAACACGTCGAAGCCCACTTCGGCAATGACCCGTCGACCGCCATCCGCCTGCAGATCGAAGCGGCGCGGGGTCGACTGACGGCGTTCGTCAAGACGCAGGCGGCGATGGCCGCCGAGGGATGGGTCATCAAGGCCGTCGAGGGCGAACTGCCCAAGGATGATTCCCTCGGGATCGAGATCAAAGGATCGTTCGACCGATTGGACTTCAATACCCGGACCGGCGAATGGCGGGTCTATGACTACAAGACCTTCAACCACGCCAAGAATCCGGTCGGCACGCATACCGCGACCGGGGCGGACGGTGAGCCGTTCACATCCACGATCCGGAAGCGTAACAAGAAAGGCGAGGATACTGGCGAGACCAAGGTAATCCGCTGGAAGGACCTGCAGCTACCCGTCTACCACCGCTCGCTGAAGCTGGGTTGGACCGGTATCGGCAAGGACGACGTCCTCCACGTCGGCTACCTCTGCCTGCCCTCCAAAGTCAGCGATACCGGTGAAGAGGTCTGGAATTACTACCATGACAACTTCCTGGTCGGAGCTGAGACCCAGATCGCACAGGTCGTGGCCGCACTCCTCAAAGGCGGCAAGGAAGCCTATCAGCCGTCCGAAGACGGTAGCGAATACCCCATCCTCGCCGCGCTGAAAGGCCGACGCATGAAGGAATACCTCAACATCGACCAACTGGGAGGAGTCCGCTCATGAGCCAGTACCCCGTCGAAGATAAGGTCATCCTGGCCTCCGCCGGCTCGGGCAAGACCTTCGCCCTGTCCGACCGCATCGTCAAACTCCTGGCCACCGGCGCCAAGCCTGAGCAGATCGTCGCCCTGACGTTCACGCGGGCGGCGGCGGCGGAGTTCGTGGCCCGGACCCTCGAGAAGCTCGCCAAGGCCGCTTCGAGCGAGGAAGAGGCCGCCGATCTGCGCACACGCCTGAATCTGGCAGACAGCTACAATGCTGCCTTCTTCCGGGATCTCCTGCGCAAGACCCTGCTTTCTATGCAGCGCCTCACCTTGGGGACGCTGGACAGCTTCTTCGCGCGCTTGGTGACCAACAACCCGACTGAGGTCGGCTTGGACGGCGGACGCATCAGCAATATCAGCGATGTCGAGGCCGCGGACATCCGGACGCAGGTGATCGCCCAGATGATGGCCGAGACCGACCCGGCGGAGGTCGACGAGATCTGGGACCTCCTCTGCTTCCTGAACCAAGGCAAGGTCGTCGCCACCCCCCTGAAAGGCTTCGCAGAAACCGTCGCCAAGCTCCATGACCTCATATCCCTGGCCAAGGACGACTTCAAGTGGGGCGAAGACGGCACCATCTGGAAGCAGGGCCGGCCGGAGATCTTCCAGCGGCCGTCCGAGGCGGAGACACAGAACGCCTCCCGTGAGCTGCTGGCTTGGCTGGAATCCCAGACCTTCCACGCGACGTTCAAGAAGAGCCTGATCAGTATCGCCCAGAACATCGGAGCGATGGCGCACGCGTCGGACATGTCCGAATCTAACTGGAACAACCTAGATGGACGCCTCAGGCCGGTGGTCCATGGCAAGATGGGCGAAGGCATCACGATCAACTACCCGGCGGGAGAAAAAGGTAAACCCATTCATCTGGCCGCAGAAGCATGTGATGGGCTGCGGGTGTTGGCGCGTAAGGCCTACGCCATCGCGCTGGAGGAAAAACTGACCCAGACGAAGGCGATGCATCGCCTGCTCGTACGCTATGACGAGATCTATGACCGGGAGATCCGCCAGCGGGGTCGTCTGACCTTCAGCGACAACGTCACCCTGCTCCTCAACGCCCCGAAAAAGCCAGACATGGATTACCGTCTGGATTGCAGCGTGAAGCACTGGCTCTTCGACGAATTCCAGGACACCAGCACCCGACAGTGGAAGGTGCTGGAGGAAAACCTCTTGGCCATCATGGGCGGACAGGAGGAAAAGACCGAGTGGCGGACGGCTTTCTTCGTCGGCGACCTCAAGCAGAGCCTCTACGGCTGGCGGGCGGGCAATCCCGAGCTGCTGCGCATGGTGGACGCCAAGATCCCCAAGGACGGGGACAACCGACTCGACTTCACGCGCCGCTGCGCCCAACCGGTGGTCGAAATGGTCAACCGCCTGCTGGGAGACCTCGCACCGCATGGTCCGTTCTTCTCGACCGAGGCCGCCGCGCAATGGGCGAAGGTCTGGGGCGATCACGAATCCAAGAACAACGACAACCCCCAGCGAGGCGAAGCCCTCTGGGTGAGGCTCAAGAATGCGGGGGAAGAAGTGGAAGCCGGAGAGGGCAACGAAGAAGAGGAGGAAAGCAGCAAAGTGGCCTCGCAGGCCAAGTGGATCGGCGCGCACATTCAAAACTCCGGCATGCTCGAACGTGGGTTGCTGAAGCCGGGCATCACCTGCGCCATCCTGGTCTCCAAGAACAGCCAGGCCGCCGAGATCACCGAGCAGCTGCGACGCATGGGCATCGAGGCGGCCGACGAGGCCGCGGCAGAGATCGCCATGGATAACCCCTTCACGGCGGGCATCGTCTCCCTGATCAAGAACACCGCCCACCCGACGGATCGCCTGAGCAAAGGCATGGCGTGGATGTCGCCGAGCGCGAAGGCGTTCGTCGACGCGTGCGGGGGCTGGGAACAGGCGAGACTCAAGATCGCCGATCTCTTCTACGAAAAAGGCGGCGAAGCGCTCCTGCAGGAACTGCTCAAGGGACGGATCCCGACCGGGGAGACGAATGCCGAGCGATTCCTGGCCAAGCGCGTGCAGCAGATCTTGGCGCTGGCGGTGAAGTTCGACGAGGATGACCATCGCGACCTCGGGCGGTTCGCCACCCATCTGGAAAAGTCGTCGCTACGCGATACCGCCGACCCCCGATCCGTACAGGTGCTCACCATCCACCGGTCGAAGGGCCTGCAATACACCGCGGTCTACCTCCCCTGCCTCAACAGCGACAAGCAGAAGATCGCCGAAGTGCGGGTCAAGGACCCCATGGTGAAGACCGATGACCAGTTCATCCCCGAGTGGGTGCTGACGCGCCCCAAGACCGAGGTCTGCGAGGCGGACCCTGCGACCCTCGAGGCCGTATTGACCAAGGAGCGGACCGCGGCGGCCTACGAGAACCTGTGCCGCCTCTACGTCGGCATGACCCGCGCTGTCCGCCGGCTCGTACTTGTGACCGATCAGATCGAACTCGAGAGCCGGGAGCAGCTGACCGACGACAAGATGGAGCGGAAATACGATTTCGCGACGCTCATCGAGGCCGTCCTCGGGGGGACTACTGGCGCCGGGGCTGCGGCCAAGGAGATCAACCTGACGGGAGCCTGCCCGGCCGAGATCGTGGCCAGCTATGGCTCAGCTGATTGGATCGCCCATGCCATCAAGGCACAGCCGGCGGCAATGGAGGCGGCCGTCAGGGATGTCCGCACGCTGATCCCCGTACGACGCACCGAGCGCCTCCGCCCCTCGAAATCGGGCAAGGCGTTCGAAGGCGGCTGGAAACCTGGCAAGGACACCGCCAAGGGCAAAGTCTACGGCACCCTGGTGCATGAGCTCTTCAACCACCTTGAATGGGATGCCGAGGCCTTCCTGGCTGGGTTGGCGGCCCGAACCTGGCCGGTCGAATCTCCGGCACTGTACGACGAAGCCGTGGCGGCGATCGAAGCCTGCCTGAAGTCAGCCCCCGTAGCCGAGCTCCTGCTCAGCAAGCCCGCCGGGGCCATCCTCTGGAACGAACGCAAGGCCACCCTCATGCACGAAGGCAAGGCCATCAGCGCCGTCTTCGACCGCGTGCACGTGATCCCCGGGCAGTCAGCCACCGTCATCGACTACAAGACCAACGACTGCTCGGTGGAACACCTCAAGGAAATCTACCAGGGGCAGATGGATCTGTACCGGATTGCTGTCGCGAAGTTGTGTGGCCTGGACGTGGGGAAGGTGCGATGCGTCCTCATTCACGTCCGCAAGGGTGAGTTGGTGGAGTGCTGATTTCATGAGTAACCCTTACGAACCAGAGATGACCAAAGCCCACTGGGCGAAGCGTCGCGAGAAAGGAACTCTCTACCTGGAATTCCCGATCTGCGGACGGCGCATCGACGGCCTGGTGGTGCTTGACGGGAGCAGCAGCAAGGCGGCGTCAAAGGAGAAGCCTCCGACCCTAGCCCAGTTGAAAAAAGATGAGGCAAAGGTCATCGTGCTTCAGACCAAGCGAAACAAGCTGGGTATGGGCGTTGCCGGCCAGACGATCATTTCCAAGACCCTACTTGAGCAGGAGGGAGTGAAGGTTGTAGCAGCGGTGGCGATATGCCTGGATATAGATGAGAAAATCCTTGGGGCTCTGAAGAGGCACGGCTGCAAGGCCGCGGTTGAGGCTGACCCCAAGGAGTCTGTTTGCAAGTAAGCGCGTGGTCAGTCGACGCGGAGCTTGGGAAAGTGTTTGCGGACGTGGTTGATGACCTTTTCGAGCTGGCCGTTAAGTTCGTAAGCCTCGGCGACGAACCCGTGGTGGGTGCAGGCCAAGGACACCGTCGGCTTGGCCCCGCCGGTGATAACGACCAAGTGGTGCGGCGCGAGGCGCACGACGACGGCTTCGATCCCGCCCTTCCCCTTCACGACGTCAGCGGAGAGGATACCGGGCGCCGTCGAAGACGGCGAGGGGGCA
>JACCDO010480271.1_pt1 | contig 33970 bp, 38 predicted proteins | sample 7446101 | NCBI WGS metagenome assembly JACCDO01 (sample SAMN15323440, study PRJNA562643) | freshwater metagenome | isolation source: river surface water | place: USA:Blue River Watershed | collected 2017-08-16 | reverse complement strand
GCAAAGTAGCAATAGCCTGGAAAATTATTCGTTACTAATAAAAAGAGTGTGAAGAGTGCAAAGATAATCAGGAAGTTCAAGCCCGCATTGAAAATCACAATGACTGGAAGACAGAGGCGTGGGAAGTTGAGTTTCTTGAGAAGGTTGGCGTTTTCTAAGAACACCACTTGAGCGCGGGAAGTTAGCTCAGAAAAGAGCGTCCAAACAATCACCCCAATACATAAATAGATGCTGTAGGAATAGAGGTTAGAACTTCCTTCACCAGCGGCACCTGGTAAACGTGCGCCCATCACCTTAGAGAACACTAGGGCGTAAACCAAAATCAGTGCTAATGGGCTAATAATCGGCCAAGCAAATCCAAGTAGGGAATTCTTATATTTGGTTTGGAATTCACGCTTAGTGCTGCCGAGGATAAATGCGCGGTATTGCCAAAGTGAGGCAATTGAGGCAAATAAGCCAGGGGAGCGTGAGTTGGAATTCAGCATGAGCCCTAGTTTAATAAGGTTTTGAGAACAGACTGGGCACTTTGTTTCCAGGTCAGCCAAGGCATCTTGTCTGAGCGGGGATGGGCGGCTTTGGCATAGAGCTCTAGCCATGCCTCAATTGCCTGAGTCATCTCTTCAGGCTTATTAGCTGTGTAGTAGAAGGCGTGCTCACCAGCCACTTCTTTAAATACTGGGATATCGCTGGCAATGATGGGTACATGCCTTCTGGCAGCCTCGATTAAAGGCAGACCAAAGCCTTCGCCATCAGAGGCAGCAATGAGACAAGTGCTTGCAGAGTAGATTTGATCAAGATACTCATCGCTAATACTATCTAGCCAAAAGAGTCGCTTATTAAGTTCAGGATGGCTCTCGATATGGCTGACCAATTCATCAACCATCCAACCTTTTTTGCCGATGATGACTAAATTGACTTGAGCGCCTTTGGCCCACAATTTTTCAAACGCCGGTAATGTCTGTCCGTAACCTTTGCGTGGCTCCAGTGTGCCGATCATGACAAAGCTTGGTTGAGCGCTGATCTTGCTAATCACTTCACTCGCATTTGTAGGCAAGCCAGTTGTTGGAACAGAGTTCTCAATATCTGCGCCAAGATGGAACCAGGCTACATCAAATTGTTTTGGTAGATCTGGAATATTGACCTTAGCCCATTCGCGATAGTCATCTGCAACAGCCTTAGAGATACAAATGATGCCGTCGAACTTACTGATCTCGAGTAACCACTGACGATGATTAAATTCGGCAGCGCTTGGGAAGGCATTGGGGAAGAGGATAGGTAATAAGTCATAGACTACAAAGTAAACCTTAGTGCCATTGAGCTTAATAGCAGATAAATATTGCTTTTGCGCTTGTACGATATCCGCCTGTAAATCAATGCCCAAGAAAATATCACCAGCTTGAGTTTCAATAATCGGATCTTCTAGATTGTTGGTATTGCTCTCGCCCATGCTGCGCTTTTCTTCTTCACTTGCAAAGAATTTCTTCTTAAAGCGATTGGCGTAGCGATAACCCAAAGTCAGTTGATTGGCGTAGATCGGATGAACATCAAAACCAGCAGGGGGATTGATGAGCATCTCGGTGAGTAGTGAGCGCACGACGCGCTGAATACCTGTCTTGGCATCCCGCTTCACTAGCTCAGAAATATCAATCAAGATTTGAGGCTGGCGAGGCTCCACTGGGAAGTTTTGCGCTAAACAAGCAGAGAACTGTAGGAGGTCAACCTCTTTGTAGCGTTTGCCGTCAAATGAGAGCTGGCCTAAATCGGCAACCAGCTTTTTCAAGATTGCTGCATTATTAGATTGAGGTGTTTGTATGCCGGCTGCTTTGCGTTTGGCAATGACTGCTTCAAAACCAGCAATCGCCTTATGCGCACTAGCATCCCAAGAAAATAAAGGCGCTTGCACTTTGGCATGCGCTTTCATACGCTCGATGAGTGCAGGATTGGATAAGAACTCAGTGAGCTTGGTACTAATAGACTCAGTCGATAGAGGGTCAAATAAAGCTTCTTCTAAATTCACGACTTCAGGCAGGCTAGAGGTATTCGATGAGATCACCGCAGCACCACACTTCATGGCCTCAAGTGCCGGTAAGCCAAAGCCCTCATGCCAAGATGGGAAGACAAAGAGCTTGCAGATGTAATACAGAGTTTGAAGCTCATCATCGCTAATGTATTCGGTAAAGATCACTTCATCTGCATTCATGCCAGAGGCTTTGATGCCCTTTAAAAGAGCAAGATGCTCTGCGCGATCAATGCGTCCTGCTAAAACCAGTTGATGCTGTAAGCGAAGTTCTGCAGGAATCTGCGCATAGGCCTCGAGTAAGCGAGTGAGATTCTTGCGGGGGTCTGCACCGCCGGTATACAAAACGAATGGTCTTGTAATGCCAAACTTCTCTTTGAGTGCAATGGGGTCAGTAGCTGGTGCTGCATCGCTAAAGAAGGGCTCAGCTGCAGAAGAAATATTGACAATCTCCTCTGTAGAGAAATCCAGGTGCTCTAAACCCTCTGATCTTGAGAATTCAGAAATGCTCAAGAGCAAAGAGGCTCTCTTCAAGTATTCCAGTTTGCGAAGATAGTAAGTAGCGTAGAAACGATCGACCTCTAAATACTCTTTTGGATTTAAGAAGGGGATCAGGTCATAGAAAGAAATGCTAACAGGCGTACTAGTATCAAACTTGCCAACGCTCGTGACGGTGTTGTCACCAAAGCCTTCAAATAGGCTGCTGATGTGTACGATGTCAGGCTGCAGGCTCGCAATAAAAGCTTCGCGAACCAGTTCAGCACCTTCACGACGTAAGTCAGTGCCGGCCTGGCATTCCATGACGGGCCCTGGCGTATACCAAATCCGAATATTTTCAGGAGGTAATAAATCTGCAAACTGACTTTTAATGAGCTGGGTTGCATCGGGGAAGAGGCCATTTAAAACCAAAATGACTTCATGCTCACCACGATTGCGAATAATGGCTTGGGCTAAAGAAGTGGAGTAGCGACCTATCCCTCTAAAACGACTATTACTTTGTGCACCTTGTAAGTCAATCACAATCCGCATTAGTGAGCCTTAGACGGAGATTGATTTGCAGATGAGGTTTTAAGCTCTTGAAAAATGGATTGTGCATGCGTCGATAGCTGTTCTTCAGAAATATCGAGCACAACCACAGGGCCCACCATGAGTGGTGAGAATTGATTTACTGAAGCTTGCTGTAAGCGGCTGGCATAAAACTTCTTCAAAAAGTTATACATGCCATATTTGCAGATGAAGAAATACACCTGACGACGTAATGCAGGATTCTTGTCTAAAAAAGCGAGGCCATGCTTTAGGGTGCTTAAGATATGGCGTTTAAGGGCTTTTTTCATGTCATTTGTTTAATCAGAATTTCCATTTCTGCCAGAAACTCTTTAATTAATACAGCTTAGGTTTATTAGACCCTAATTATATTGGGTTTATGACCCCAAAAATCATAAAAAGCCCCGTCTTAGGGGGCTGTGACACTGAATGTACTTGTGGGGGTGGGGCTTTGATAGCTTGTAGTGAGCCCGTAGTTAGCTCTTAAGGTACCAAACTCAAAAATAGATACTCAAAGAAGATGATGAGGTGCACTACACCTTGAACCAGAGTAGTTCTTCCAATGGCCAATGTAAGGGCGCCAATAAAGAAGGAAAGATACATCAAGACCATGTTGAGAGAACTGATGCCCAGACTTAATTGCAGGTCAAAAATGATAGCAATAGCAGCAACTGTTGGAATGGTTAAGCCAATACTTGCTAGTGCGGATCCTAGAGCTAAATTCAAGCTGCTTTGTAGTCGATTTGCTCGCGAAGCACGAACTGCTGCGTAACTCTCGGGTAAAAGTACCAAGAGCGCAATAGCAATACCAACAATTGTTTTGGGTGCGCCTGCTGCCTTCACTCCTGCTTCAATTGCTGGACTTAATGCTTTTGCTAATCCAACTACAGCCACTAAAGAAACGAGCAGTAGACCAGAGCTCACTAGTGTTGTTATATAGCTAGGTTTAGGGGCATGCACACTGCTATCAGTCTTCTGCGCTTTGGCTTTTGGAAGATAGTAGTCGCGATGGGTCACTGTCTGAAAAAATAAAAATGCGCCATAGAGCACAAAAGAAGCAATACCGGCAAAAGCCAATTGGCTTTTAGTAAAATTTGGGCCGGGAGCGCTCACTGTAAACATCGGCATTACCAAGATAAACGTAGCTAATGCAGTCAGCACTGCTAGTGCGGAGTTGGTTCCCTCATTGCGGAAAGATAGTTCACGATGTTTGAGGCCGCCCACAAATATACAAAGCCCAATCACACCATTCATGATGATCATGACAGTTGCAAAGATGGCATCACGTGCAATAAATTCTGAACCTTCATTGCCAGCCAACATCATCGACACAATTAAAGCGACCTCAATGATGGTTACACTGAGGGCTAGTACTAAAGTTCCAAAAGGCTCACCCACCTTATGGGCAATGACCTCAGCATGATGGACCGCTAAGAGGACTGCGCCAATCAATGTGGCACCAAGTAAAAAAATAACCCAAGTTTGATTTAGTAAGGTCGTCATAGCAGCCGGTCGAGGCAAAGATAGTCAATAAGGGGTAAGCTTATAGCATTTACAAGGCAATCTGAAAAAGCTATGAAAGCAATCATTCTCTTTGGACACGGGGCGCGTGATCCGCGTTGGCGAGAGCCTTTTGATCGCTTGGCAACACTTTGGCAAGAGCAACACCCAGGTACGCCAGTAGAACTCGCCTTTTTGGAAATGATGCAGCCTTCTCTAGAAGACGCCGTGAAGTCTTTAAGTGGAAAAGGAGTAACTCAAGTTACCGTGGTCCCAGTCTTTTTTGGACAGGGCGGACATTTGCGAAATGATTTTCCAGTGCTACTAGAGGCATGCCAAAAGCAATACCCCAATCTCAAACTAAGCGCTACGCCTGCTGTGGGCGAGGACTTGGCTGTCTTGCAAGCGATTGTGGATTTCGGGGCTAGAGCTATCTGAGTTTTGCCTCAAAGCTTCACCAATCATAATGAGGGCAGGCGAACTGGTATCAAACCATTGATCCGCGTTTCCTGCGGCTAGCCCTGAAAGAGTGCTAGACCACTGACGCTCACGTGGTGTGCTGACTGCTTCTAATATTTGCACTGGAGTATCGCTGCCGTGATTCGGGCTTTGCTCAATGAGTTGCTGTGCAATGCGTGCCGCATCTTTACGACCCATGTAATACACCAAGGTATCTGCACTTGGGTTGGAGAGTGGTTCACCCAAACCCGGATTATCAGTAGCTTGAGCCAAGGTCACAAAGGCAACGCTGCGAGAGATGCCACGTAGGGTAAGGGATTGACCAATGCTCGCAGCACCAGCCAGTGCAGCGGTAATTCCGGGTACTACTTCAACAGTAATTCCAGCATCCTTAAGCGTGCTGAGTTCTTCATCTGCACGGCCAAAGAGCATCGGGTCCCCACCTTTGAGGCGAACAACGGTTTGGTACTTATGAGCAGCATCTACTCATCGCTTATTGATGAAGTGCTGGGCGGAAGATAACTTGCCGCAACGTTTACCGACTGGTACTAAGATTGCCTGCGGGCAAAGCGCAAGCATTTCTGGTTCAACTAATGCGTCATGAAAAACAATATCTGCTTGCGAGAGTAATTTCGCGCCACGAACAGTAATCAAATCAGCGGCTCCAGGACCTGCGCCTACTAAATAGACTTTGCCGAGGGAATTGTTTGGTTTGCTCACTATGCTCACCTTAGGCACTCACTGCATTTAACAGTGAGCGTTTGCCACGCCAACTATTTTGGGTAGTAACGGTAAATAAATCAAATTGGCTTAATCCTACTTGTAAGTTTTGATCTGGACGCAACTCAAAACCATCAAAGCCCACGCGTGCACCTTGAAGTATTTGATCAACCAGTACATCTCCAATTGCCCGAATCTCACCTTGCCAGTCGAAGCGATCCCGTAAGAGAGCAGCGGTACTAAAGCTTCTGCCATCTCTAAAGATGGGGAAATGCGCCGCAATTAGAGGCCATACCTTTTTTCCGGCTTCAATGATGTCAGCATGCTTCAAGATATCTTCATCGGCAGCAAACCACACACCGATCTCACCTTTATTTGCACGCTCAATAATGTCGGCATTCTTATGATGCGTAATCCACCAATGAAAAGGGACTAAGACCTTATGGGCGCCATGCTCAAGATCAGGAATGCCACCCTCATCCAACTCGCCGTTCCAAACCTGCCACTCATTAGCAATTAAGGTAGGTTTACTGCCTTTTGGAAAGCGAATAATTTGAGGATTAAATTGAATATTGGCTGTAGTAGTCATTTGGCCGTAGCTCCCACTGCATTCGCTTGATGCGTCTTTGCTTTTGCGTTCAGATAGGCCGCTTGTTTAAATGGGGCAACACCGAGACGACGATAGGTCTCTATAAAGGATTCATCTTCACTACGTTGCCCAACATAGGTATCAATAATGCTGGTCATGACGTCCGGAATTTCATCGGCATAAAAAGAGGGTCCAATCACTTTGCCAATGGCGGCATCATTACCTTGCTCGCCACCCAAGGTAATTTGGTACCACTCTTCACCATCTTTATCGACACCAAGTACACCAATATTGCCGACGTGATGATGTCCACAAGAGTTAATGCATCCGGAGATATTGAGGCTGATATCACCTAGGTCATATAAATAATCCAGGTTATCAAAGCGTTCTTGAATCGCCTTTGCAATCGGCAATGACTTGGCATTAGCTAAAGAACAGAAGTCACCACCAGGACAAGCAATGATATCTGTCAGCAAGCCAATATTCGGTAAAGCAATTTTTTGCTTCTTAGCCTCTTGCCAAAGAGCCAGAAGTCGAGTTTGTTCTACATCAGCTAGAACTAGATTTTGTTCATGCGTAGCGCGTAGCTCACCAAAGCTAAATTGATCAGCCAAATCTGCAATGGCATTCATTTGCGCAGTAGTAGCATCCCCTGGTGCAATGCCGTGATGTTTGAGGGAAAGAATCACGCTGGCATAACCTGCTACTTGGTGAGCTCTCACATTGCGCTCATACCAGCGGGCAAATGCAGCTTGCTCTGATTGAGGTGCCGCAGTAATGATTTGCTCAGTTGTGAGAGCGCTGAGGTTTTTGTATGCTGGCTTAGTGAAGTGCTTGGCTACACGGTCCCATTCAGCTTGGGTGAAGTTGTCATCACTATTAGCGATATGTGCCCACTCACCTTCAACTTGGCGAGCAAATTCTTGCGGTCCCAATGCCTTGACTAAGATCTTGATGCGCGCCTTATAGAGATTGTCGCGACGACCGAAGCGGTTATATACGCGTAGTAGCGCTGTTAAATAGCTAGGCAGTAACTGCCATGGCAAATCTTCTTTAATGAGTGATCCCAAAATCGGTGTACGGCCCATGCCACCACCAGCATAGATGTTGGCTAGTAATTGACCTGAAGCATTTTTCTTGAGCTCAATCCAAACATCATGGCAAGGCAATACCGTGCGATCTTCTTTCGCGCCGTTGATCGCAAACTTAAATTTGCGTGGGAGATGGGCAAACTCAGGATGTAGGGTTGACCATTGACGGAGTAATTCACAAACAGGTCGAGGATCTACATATTCATCAGCAGCCACTCCTGCAAATGCATCGCTCGTGATATTACGAATGCAATTCCCAGAAGTTTGAATGGCATGCATCTCAACTTTGGCCAATTCAGCCAAGATATCTGGAGTCTCTTCTAGATTGACCCAGTTGTATTGAATGTTTTGTCTAGTGGTGAAGTGGCCATAACCACGATCGTATTTTTCGGCAATCATTGCCAAAGTACGTAATTGTCTAGAGTTAAATAAGCCGTAGGGAATCGCAACCCGCAACATATAGGCATGCCGCTGGTGATATAGACCGTTTTGGAGGCGTAATGGGCGGAACTCTTCTTCCGCCAGGGTGCCATTCAGGCGCCTAGCTACCTGATCTCTAAATTGGGTAACCCGTTCATTTACAAGGGTTTGGTCAATGGCGTCGTATTTATACATAAGAGCGCCATTGTCATATTGAACCGATATTTCTCAAAAGAATTAAAAGTCCTTTCTATATATTTTTATAGATATATAGGAATATTCCCCAAGGGCAAAGCCTAAAAACTCTGTTTCAATGCATCTAAGGATGTATTTCCTCACTAAGAACCATAAAACCACGGAGATAGAATGAAAAAACTACAGGCTGCCAGCCTTATCGCTGGATTACTGGCCAGCGCCGCCATTTTTGCGGCTGATGCCCCTAAAACCCCATTGCCTATGAATGCAGGCCAGGGCTTTTCCAAAGAGGGTCTCAAGCGAATTGATGCTTTCTTTGCGGATGAGATTGCGAACAATCGGATGCCAGGTGCAGTATTAGCCGTTGCCAAAAATGGCAAGCTCAGTATTTATAAGTCATATGGTTACTTAGATAAAGCGAATAACAAGCCAATGACGAACGATGCTATTTTTAACTTGGCATCGATGACTAAAGTCATGGCCTCCGTGAGTGCTTTAACTATTTATGAAGAGGGCAAGATGCCTCTCAATGCCCCTATCTCAAATTGGCTCCCTCAATTTAAGGATATGAAAGTAGGGCAAGTTGATGCAGAAGGAAAGCTGAATTTAGTTCCAGCAAAAAATCCCATCACGATTCAGGATCTCATGCGTCACACTAGTGGCTTGACTTATGGCGGTAGGGGGGCAACACCGGTTCATAAAATGTATCCAGCGGGTTCTGCTGTTGCCGCAATTCAATACACTCCTCAAGAGTTTATAGACAAGATAGCCAGCGCACCCTTACTGTACGAACCTGGAACTGTTTGGGATTATGGCTTTGGCTTGGATGTCTTAGGCATTATTCAAGAGAAAATTGTTGGGCAGCCCCTGGGTACCGTAATGCAAGATCGGATCTGGAAAAAAGTGGGCATGCCTGACACCTCCTTTGATCTGGCTGAAAAAGACCGTCCTCGCCTGGCGCAACCACTTCCAATCGATCCCATTTCAGGTAAGCCACAAAAGGTAGATATCCATACTAAAAAAGTGAAGTTTGATTGCGGTGGTTCATGCGCTTATTCAACCGCTGGTGACTACATTCGTTTTGGTCAGATGTTGCTCAATGGTGGAGCTCTGGAAGGCAAAAGAGTTCTGGGTCCACAGACAGTCGCATTCATGACATCGAATCATTTGAACAAAGATATTCGTAATAATGTGGCAATCACTGAACCTGCTCGTGTCGGATATGGCTTTGGATTAGGTGTTGCAGTGCGTATGGAGCGCGGACTATCAACAAACAATGGCAATGTTGGCGACTATTCTTGGAATGGCGCCTACGGCACAGTCTTCTGGGCTGATCCAAAAGAGCAGATGGTCGTTGTGATGATGGGCGTTGCTCCTGGAGATATTCGTAAGATCCATCGTGAGCAACTGAACTCCGTTATCTATGGGGCATTAGATAAGTAATTTCTAAAATTGCTATAAGTAATAGCAAGCCATTTTAGTTATGTGGTTTTATCGCTGACTAAAATGGCTTTTTTATTTCTTAAAATTTTAATACCAAAGAATGAAAATAATCCAAATATCTAGAACTCATAAGGAGATTTTGCTATGACATAACTTATTAAAAGGAGTTTGTTATGTCACGCACTATAAGACGCAGAAGCGAGCAATATGAGTATTCATGGGTTCTCATAGATTGGAAGCGTTATTTAAATGAGGGGCTTGAATTTAAATTTTTGCCCTCTTCAAAAGAAGGTCGAAGAGCAATCGCCATTTTTCATTCAGATAAGAGTGTCACTATGAATGACGCTGCACCGCGTTGGTATCGCAAGAAGTATGATCACATGCGACGAACGCGTAATAATCGAGTGATGAGATTATGGCTCGCAGGAGTCGATTTCGACCCAGTATTTGAAGCTTCGCATAAACATGAAGCTAATCACACCTGGTGGTGATTAGTCATACCGCTCCATGCTTGCCTGCGAGCGGCTTTATTAAAAAATTGAAATTTGTACTGGGATTAAATGGATGAAGTATCTCCTTTGCAAATTGTGCGCAACCATGGGTCGATGAATTCATGTTTAAGCTCTTTTTGCTCAAACATGAGAATAATTTTTTCATAAATTTCTTTTGAACTTGCATCGATATGAATGCCATTGCACCTTAAGAAGGTATCCATTGCTGCAAAAGCAATTCTTTTATTACCATCTATAAACGGATGATTGATTGCTAGACTTTCAAATAATGCTGCTGCTTGACTTAAGATATCTGGGTAGTAACCAGATTGAGGGCGATGAAGAGCTGCCTTTAGTGCATCCTCATCTCTTAGTCCAGAATGACCGCCATATTGACGTATCAAGATGCCATGCATCAACATGACATCTTCCTTGTTTACATAGACCACTACTTAGCAAGATCTTGATAAAGCTCATCAAATTCTTGCAAGCTTTGCGCAAATTTAGTCATCACTTTGCGGCTATTGATGGGTATGCCTTTTTTGTTTAGATAGTCGCGAAATGCCTCGTCTAAAACAGAATGAAATTTTCTACCCTCATCATCTGCAATTTGATGGAGGATATTTAGAATCTCAGGGTTGGCCTGAGAGGAGAATTTGCTTAAATTTAAGGTTCCCATGATGTTTCTCGCTAGTTTTCAAGATTATTCTTGAAATTTCATGAAAAATCAAGAAATTCTTAAAACCCAATAAATTCAGGGTTTTAAAACCTAAACTCCCGATAGTGCCGATATAAATTAGCGATAGAAGCAAATCCCAAGACCACAATCAGTACTGAGAATAGGTACTCTGCACTTAAGTAAGTAAAGACACCGAAGTGAATCAATATTACTGCGGCAATAAAAGCACCGATTGAGCCAAAGGCCACTAACTTAAAGTTAGGAATGAAGGCCCCTAAAGTGATGGCGACAAAAATCAGATACAGCTCAGAGACCAATTGGTCGGCTGTTACAAAAATACGGTTGGTCTGTTCTGGGGCAATCAGTTTGCCCAGAACAGCAATGATCAAGATCCCGCCCAAGATGACAAAGTTCAACTTGGCTTTGCTGAGGATTAATTTCAGTTGATCGTTCATGATGTTTAAGAGGCGCTAGCGTTAAATACCAAGCTCATACCTATCCATAGGATGATGAAGGCGATCAGTATTGTGGAGCCAATTTTCTTCAGAAAGTATTCAAGCGTATCCATATAGGCTTCATCACCTCTACCAAAGTAGTGGTCAAAACGCTTCCAATAGAGACGCCCAACTACCAGGGGTAAAAGCATGGCAACAATGCCCAAAATAATTGTCAAAGTATTGCTCATATTGATGGATATTCCTTAATGCAAATAATGTCTGAATCAGGCACTTAATTTAGTGCTGGAAAGTCGTACAGGATACAGGGGTTATCGACCAAGATCGATTTTCGTAGATTTGGGTCTTTTACCCAATCCCCAAAGAGGTCGCAGAGATCAGCATCATGCGGCATTTGCCGTTTAACCATCACATGAGGCCAATCACTCCCCCAAATTAATTGCCTAGGGTTGGCTTGTATCACCGCATCATTAAATATCTGCATCTCTTGATAAGGGAGATTGCTGTCGCAAATCCGATAGGGCCCCGTCATTTTGACCCATGCCTGACCCTGGCGCATAAGTTCGAGCATGCCCTGAAAGCCAGGCTCGTTTACACCATGCTTTGCATGAGAATAACCAAAGTGACCAAATACGACATTCACTGGAAAGTTTTCAAATACTTTAGCTAAGTCTGGATATTCATTTACGTGCATCAGTAACTCAAGGTGCCAGCCATAGGACGCAATTCTGTTTGCAAGCTTGGTGAGATATTGAATGGGTAGCCCAGCACTTTTATCTGCAACATCCACAATATTGCAGCGTAAGCCGCGCACGCCTGCTAGGTGAAGTTGTTCGAGTGCCAGGTCATTTGTATCGTCAGCAATGACAGCTACTCCACGAAATTTTTCAGGTTGACTGTTGAGGGCGGCTACCATGGCGCGGTTATCGCTCCCATACACGCTGGGCTGTACTAGGACTGCGCGGTCTACACCCAATGAATGCAGCAGATGGTTGTAGCTTTCTAAAGTGGCATCTGGTGGGGTATAGATGCGCTCTTGTGTATAGGGAAATTGATTAGCTGGACCGCAAACATGTGCGTGACAATCGACAGCACCCTTCGGAAATTGGATCTGTGGCGAACGAATTTCCGAATCGGGTGCTTGGCAGAGTGGCGCAGTATTTTTATTGAGGCTCAATTGCAGCTTCTTTGGCAATCTTCTGATACTTCGCCATTTCGTCGCGAACAAACTTGCTAAATTCTGCAGGACTCATCGGTGTTGCTTTGATACCTTTGGTTTCATAAGTAGCTTTTACTTCTGGCTCTTGCATAGCTTGATTAATACTACGATTAATCTTGGTCACGATTGCGGGCGGTGTACCTGCTGGTGCCCATACGCCAAACCATAAGCCAATTTCAAAGTTTGGATAACCTTGTTCAGCAATGGTAGGAATATCTGGCACGGCAGCATTCCGAGTTTTGCTAGTAATGCCAAGGGCGCGGACTTTACCGCCTTTGAGTTGTGCACTAGCCGTATCCAGTGGAGCCATATAAAACGCGGTGCGTCCAGCCATTGTGTCCTGAATTGCCTCAGGGGATCCTTTATATGGAACATGAATGAGTTTTACACCCATCAGCTGATTGAAATACTCTGCAGCCAGGTGAGTTGAACTTCCTACACCTGCTGAAGCAAATGTAATTTCTCCAGGTTTAGATTTTGCAGCGATGACTAAATCCCGAATGCTTTGATAGGGACCATCCGCAGCAGTAATCATGACGTAAGGTGTTTGCCCAAGAATGGCAACATCAATCAGACTTTTGAGTGGATCGTAAGGAAGCTTTTTATAAATGGCTGGGTTAGCCGCATAGGATGCTGATTGCACCAACAAGGTGTAACCATCCGGTTCGGCATTCACAACAACACCCGTACCAATCAAACCTCCCGCACCAGGTCGATTTTCAATAATGACGGATTGCTTCCAGGTCTCGGCGAGGCTCTTAGCTACGACGCGTCCTGCAATATCTGCGCCAGAACCAGTAGTCAATGGAACGACCATTTTGACTGTGCGATCAGGGTAGTTTTGTACTTTACTCTGCGCCTGGCTAAGGCTTGAGGTGAACGCAAGCCCAAGACCAAGGGTTAGGCTGAGGAAGTTTAGGGCAAACTGCCCTGGGCGCTTAGTTGTATGCATCTTGTCTCCTTCAATATTTTTTTATAGTTTCATTGGATAATCTACCATGCTCTCAATATTACATAAATAACAATATTTAAAGACACAAAGAAAGCGGAGACAAATGACGCAGAAGCCACAACACCAGACAATTCAGCTCAATGGATTAGAGCTAGCCTATCGATTTGATGGCCCGGAAGATGGCCATGTTGTTTTGATGGCCAATAGCCTAATGTCGAATTATTCGATGTGGGACTGGAACGTGCCTGCCTTGGCAGATCGCTATCGTGTATTGCGTTACGACAAACGGGGGCATGGTGGCAGTCAAACTACTCCGGGGCCATATTCCATTTCCCAATTAGCAGATGATGCAGTAGCACTGATGGATGCTCTTAAGATTGATAAAGTTCATTTCGTTGGTCTATCGATGGGTGGGATGATTGGTCAGCAAATGGGTGCTCGTTATCCAGAGCGCGTCTACTCATTGTCTTTATGTGACACCGCTAGCGAGATGCCTCCAAGAAGTTTGTGGGAGGATCGCTTTGCGACAGCTCGCAAGGATGGTATTCCTGGTCTTGTAGATGGGACCATTCAGCGTTGGTTTACTGCCCCCTTTATTGAGCGCGCCCCTCAAGATATTGAAAAAGTTCGCCAAATGATTTTGGGAACTGGGGTTGAGGGCTATATTGGCTGCGCAAGCGCAGTAAGAGATATGGCGCAAACCACGATGCTCTTGAAGATTAAGGCGCCTACATTGATTTTGACTGGACGCCAAGACCCAGCCTGTACAGTAGAGCAAGCAATCGTTCTGAATCGAATGATTGACGGATCAAAGTTAGTATTAATTGAAGAGGCTGCTCACTTATCGAATATTGAGCAGCCTGCCGTCTTTAATCAGACGATTCGTGAATTTATTGATTCAGTAGATAACACTCTATAGTGATAGCAGTATTTTTTTGAAGTATCCCAATAGGAGAATTAAATGGCTGACCCAACAATTGATCAAGTAAAGCAGATGCGTGCTGCAGTTCTAGGCGCTGCTGCAAAAGTACCAGGTGCTTTAATTGGTCTAGGAATTTTATTTATCGTGCTTGGCATGATAGGAGTTGCAGGGCAGACACTGTTTTCCTTTGTCTCTATTAATGTACTCGGCGCCTTTTTGGTTTTGGGTGGCGTACTTCAAGGCGCTCATGCATTGCAATCACACGGTTGGAAAAGTGTTGGTATTCAAGTCATCCTCTCTATTTTGTACATTGCAGCTGGCTTCTATACCTGGGCATTTCCCATTCCGGCGCTTGAAGTCATTACCTTGTGGCTAGCAGCAATCTTTTTTGTCACAGGTTTCCTACGTTTGGTTTCTGCTTTTCAGCATCGTCTTTTTGCAGAATGGTTTTGGCTGGTGCTCTCATCGGCCATTTCAATCTTGATGGGCGTTCTGATTATGAGTAGCTTCCCATCATCCAGCTTATGGTTGCCAGGCCTTTTAATTGCAATCGAGTTGTTGTTGCAGGGCTGGTCGCTACTCTTCTTAGGCTTTGCTGCTCGCTCACTCACCAAATAATCATCACCTTATTAATAGACTTCAAGAGCAACAGCCATGGCAATGAAAAAAACAGATCTTTTTAAAAACAAAGGATTGGCTGTTGCTAGTCGTATGAAAAATGCGACCAAAGCACCAAAACCCGGTAGCGCTGAAGATAAAGTCTTAAGTAAAAAGGAGTTAGCGCAAGCTAATCCCTTGCTGGCTTCCTTGATGGGAAAAGCCAAGCCTAAATCTAAGTAGATTCAAGGGTATTTAAACATCATGGGTCAGCGCTTCCATTTCGGCGTCAAGATTTGTGTGTTGATTATTGATGCCCAAGTACTACTCTCCAAAGTGCAAATTGCTCCGCTATCAAATGGCGATCAGAAATTAAGTGATGCCACTGTTAATGCACAGACTTATTTCTAAAATCTTGGTGTAATGAATTTCACTTCCTCACAAACCGAGACGCAACGTCAGTCTCTTTTCTTGATTGATTTATTGAAGGTGGTGGCAGCTCTATTAATCATTCTTCATCATCTTTCCAGTTATGGACAAATAGCGGAGGATGCTCGCTCTGTTTTGCCGGGCTTAATGACTTGGTTATTTGAGTATGGTCGGTATGCAGTACAAATCTTTTTGGTGATGGCGGGATACTTAGCAGCACAATCCCTAAGCCGCTTTGCAAGCAGGAAATTTAGTTCACAAGGATTACTAAAAGTAATCTTGAATCGCTATCTGCGCCTCTTTGCCCCTTATGCCGCCGCGTTGATCTTTACGATACTTTGCGCTTACATTGCACGACATTGGATCAATGATGAGTTTGTAGGAGAATCAGAAACATTAGGGCAATTCTTAGCCCATCTCTTTTTTATTCAAGGCATCTTGGGCTTAGATTCCATTTCTGCTGGCGCCTGGTACATCGCGATTGATTGGCAGCTCTATTCTGTTTTAGCCATCCTGCTGATTTCCTTTCCGAGCTACCAAGCAGTCATTTGGGTGATCAGCATTCTGGCCGTGAGTTCGCTATTATTTTTTAATCGCTCTGGTACTTATGAGGCTTACTTTATTTATTTCATTGGATCGTATGGGCTTGGTGTCTTGGCTTATCTAGCTAAGTGTTTTGCAAACTCGAATGTGAATCGTTTAGCCAAAACAGCCTTGATTGTGATTGGATGCATCATTGCTATTTCTTCTTTGCAGCAAGTTTGGTTAAGAAACTTCCTAGCTTGGTTTGTGGCAATTGCCTTATTGCTTTGGGGGGATAAGCCTTATCCGATATCAAAGCAGGGCACATCTTTTTACCAGAAAGCCATTGCCTGGGGCAGTCTACGCTCCTATAGCGCTTTCTTAATCCACTTTGCTTTTATCTTATTGGCTAATACTTTATATATTGCAACTGGCATGCATACACACGAGAGTGGAGCTCTAGCATTGATTCTGATGTTTGCTGTAGTCACTTGCAGTACGGTAGCTGCGAATTATTTATACCGCTGGGTTGAGCTACCGTCGATGAAGCTGAAGGTTTAAAGCCCCATGTCTTTGAGGGCGCGGAATATTTCTCGATAGGCCTTTGGAGGCTTATTCTGTTCTTTTTCTTTGCGCGCATTCCGAATTAAGGTACGCATGTTCTGAATATCCATATCAGGATATTGCTCAATCATCTTTGTAAATGCCTCGTCATTTGCAATTAAGCGATCACGATAACTTTCTAAAAAATGGAGCTTAGCAGTTTCTGCTTTGCTTACGCCTTGAATTGCATCTAAACGTTTTTGAATGGCATCAAGTTCTTCGTCATCCAAGAAACGCATCAATTTGCCAAGGTATTGCTTATGACGGCGAATGGCTTCAAAACTTTTTATTTTGTTGGTCTCAGCAATCGCTGTTTTGATTGCCTCATCCAACGGGATGGTTTTAAGTGCATCACTACTGAGAGCTGCCAGCACTTCTGCCAATTTCTGACGTTCCGTCATTTGGCGCTTCAGCTCAGACTTACTAGGGCCCTCATCTGGCTCGGCAAGCTTGGGCGTGCGGTTTTTCTCATTAATGTGCATTGCCTTATTTTAGACGGGTATTGAAATAATCGATTCGGAGCCTTGATTTTGGACTTTGGTAAATAATAGACAAATCTTGCTTTTTGACCTTAAGACATGACTTCTGCAAACACTTATGACTACATCATTATTGGAGCGGGTAGCGCTGGCTGCATGCTAGCTAAACGACTCTCTGAAAATCCTGCCAAGCGCGTATTGCTGATTGAGGCTGGAAAGAATGACAACTACATTTGGATTCATATTCCAGTGGGCTATTTGTATTGCATCGATAACCCAAGAGCAGACTGGCGTTTTAAGACTGTGAATGAAAAGGGTTTGAATGGTCGCTCTCTCTTGTATCCACGCGGTAGGGTGTTAGGAGGCTGCTCTTCAATCAACGGCATGATTTATATGCGTGGTCAGGTTGGTGATTATGAGTCTTGGGTGCAAGCAACAGGCGATGATGCATGGTCTTGGGAAAATGCCCTGGCACGTTATAAACAATTTGAGGATTACCACAGCAATGCAAATGAATGGCATGGCAAGGGCGGCGAGTGGACTGTATCCAAGCAGCGCCTACGCTGGCCGATCATGGATCGATTTAAAGAGGCCGCTGTAGAAGCGGGCATTCCAGCATCAGATGACTTTAATCGGGGTGATAACTTTGGTGTTGGATATTTTGATGTGAGTCAACGCGCTGGTTGGCGACTCAATACTTCAAAAGCATTTTTGCGAGATGCAGCCAAGCGCTCGAATCTTACTGTGATTACTGAGGCAATGGTAAATAAACTCAAGATTGATGCGAGTACTAAGAATTGCATCGGGGTGGAATACATCAAGGATGGTGTCACTTTAGAAGCGCATTGCGCAATTGAGCATGGCGGTGAAGTGCTTCTGTGCGCCGGTGCAATTGGTAGCGTGCAAATATTAGAGCGCTCAGGTGTTGGCGCCGCAGCACATTTGAATTCATTGGGTATTCCTGTGGTTCAGGACCTACCTGGGGTTGGAGAGAATCTACAAGACCATTTGCAATTGCGCATGGTCTATAAAGTCAGCGGTATTAAAACCTTAAATACTAAGGCGAATACTTTGTGGGGCAAGATGATGATTGGCCTAGAGTATTTATTAAAGCGCTCAGGACCAATGTCTATGGCGCCTTCACAGCTGGGCGCTTTTGCTTATAGTTCACCAGAGCAAGTGAGTGCAAACGTGGAATATCACGTGCAACCTTTATCACTAGAGAAGTTTGGCGATGACCTACATTCTTTTAATGCCTTCACTGCAAGCGTATGTAATGTAAGACCCACTTCGCGTGGTAGCGTGCATATCAATTCCACCGATCCAGAGGCGCCACCTCTTATTCATCCAAATTACTTATCGACCGAAGAGGATAGGCAAGTTGCAGCTGAGTCATTACGACTCACTCGCAAAATTGTGCAAAGCCCAGCATTAAAACCTTTTGCGCCAGAAGAATATAAGCCCGGTGTGCAATATCAAACTGATGAAGAGTTAGTCAAAGCAGCGGGTGATATTGGTACGACGATTTTTCATCCGGTAGGTACCTGCAAGATGGGTCGCGCTGATGATCCAATGGCAGTCTTGGATTCGGAATTGCGTGTTAGAGGCATTCATCATTTACGCGTTGTAGATGCTTCTGCAATGCCAACCATTACCTCTGGCAATACAGCTGCACCCACCATGATGATTGCTCAGCGTGTTGCAGAACTGCTCACGCGTGAATAGTTCGCCCATTCAAAACCCCTATCGGACTGATAGCCTTCCTGTAAGTCATCTACTGCTGGCTTTAGCCATTGTGGCGGTTTGGGGCACTAATTTTGTGGTGATTAAAGTCTCACTGGAGGCTTTTCCTCCATTCTTGTTTGCTGCATTGCGCTACATTTTTGCCTTATTGCCATTGGTTTTCTTTTTCCCGAAACCAAAGGTGCCTTGGTGGAATCTCTGTGTTTACGGAATAGCAGTAGGAGTTTGTCAGTTCGGCGTGATGTATTTCGCCATTGATGGGCGAATTTCTCCTGGCTTGGCCTCTTTGGTCATTCAAACCCAGGTATTTTTTACTATTGGCTTCGCCATGTTTTTTGCAAATGAAAGATTGAAGCTTTACCAGGTTATGGCTGTTGGTATTGCCCTCATTGGTTTGTTGATTATTGCACTGCACACAGATTCCACAACAACATTCTTGGGTTTGGCCCTAGTGGTGTTTTCTGGACTCTCTTGGGGTGTAGCCAACACAGTCAGCCGGCGTGCTGGCTCTATCAATATGTTGTCCTATGTAGTTTGGGCGAGCGCTTTTGCGATTCCACCATTGTTTCTAATCTCCTTTGTGTTCGAGGGTGGGTGGGGTGGTATGAGTCTTGCAATAGCTAGTGCGCCAATAGGGGCTTGGCTTGGCGTCCTATGGCAGGCCTGGGGAAACACCCTTTTTGGCTATGCCGCTTGGGCATGGTTGTTATCTAAGCATCCAGCTGCCCTAGTGGCTCCTGCCCCCTTATTGGTCCCCATTTTTGGGATGGGGGCATCTGCTTATTTTTTAAGTGAGCCATTGCCAACATGGAAACTCTTCGCAGCAGGCCTTGTAATGATGGGTTTAGTGATTAATTTATTTTGGCCCACTCTGGCAAGCAAATTCAAGCGATCAGTTCATTAGCAAAATCACCCCTGGGGCTAATGTAAAACCCTAATATCGAGTCCTTTTTTTGCCCTAGCATTAACAGTAAGATAGCAATTCGTTATTAGAAGTATCAATAAAAAAGTTTTTATTTAATTAGTTATTTTTAGTCATGGAGACTTTATGAATATTCGTCGTCACGTTTTTGCGGTAGCTGCTACTGCGATGTTTGCATCCGGTGCTTATGCTGCCGATATCAAACTTGGTGTATCTGGCCCATTTACTGGTGGTTCATCTTCAATGGGCGTGAGTATGCGTGATGGCGTACGTTTAGCTGTCAAAGAAATCAACGCTGCTGGTGGTATCAATGGCGACAAAATCGTTTTGGTTGAGCGCGATGATGAGGCAAAAAATGAACGTGGCGTGCAAATTGCACAAGAGTTGATTAACAACGAAAAAGTAGTTGCTACTCTTGGCTACATTAACACTGGTGTTGCATTAGCTTCACAGCGTTTTTATCAAGACGCCAAGATTCCAGTGATGAATAACGTTGCTACTGGTTCTATCTTGACCAAGCAGTTCCCTAATGCACCGGAGAACTATGTTTTCCGTAATGCTGCTCCTGACAACATTCAAGCACCGTTGATCGCTAAAGAGGCGGTTGAGAAGCGCGGCTTAAAGAGAGTGGCGATTTTGGCTGACTCCACTAACTATGGTCAGTTAGGCCGCGAGGATTTGGAAAAAGCATTGAAGACTTATGGCGTAACTCCAGTTGCCGTTGAGAAATTCAACATTGGTGACGTTGATATGACTGCACAATTGCTCAAGGCAAAAAATGCTGGCGCTGATGTGATTCTGACTTACGCGATTGGACCTGAGTTGGCGCAAATTGCTAACGGTATGGCGAAATTGGGTTGGAAAAAACCAATGATCGGTAGCTGGACATTGTCTATGGCTAGCTTTATTGATACAGCAGGTAAGAACGGTGACGGCGCAACAATGCCACAAACCTATGTCCAAACTCCTTCAACAACTCCAAAGCGTAAAGCTTTCCAAGAGGCTTACTTAAAAGAGTTCAAGCCAAAAAATAACAACATCGCTTCCCCAGTTTCTGCTGCTCAAGGTTACGACTCTGTATACCTCTTGGCTGCAGCGATCAAGCAAGCAAAAAGCACTGAAGGTCCAAAGATCCTTGCAGCATTGCAAGATCTGAAGACCCCTGTTGATGGTGTTGTTATTACTTACAACAAACCATTCTCTGCAACTGATCACGACGCCATCAAGATGAAGGACGTTGTTATGGGTGTAGTTGAGAATGGTCGCGTTGAGTTCTTAAACGCTGAAGATGCAACAGCGAAGAAGAAATAATCTCCTCTAAGTCGGTGGTGCGGGAGATTTATACCGCACTGCAGCATTTGTAAAAGCAAAGCGCCGCCCAAAAGGCGGCGTTTTGCTTACAATGTCGGATTCGTCAATAAAACAGTTTTAAGTATATTTAGGCCAATACCATGGAAATGCTTGCACAAATCCTTTCGAGCGGTATAGCGGTGGGGATGATCTACGCTGTCATCGCTTTCGGCTTCCAGCTCACTTTTGCCACATCAGGCACCTTGAATTTCGGTCAGGGTGAGGCATTGATGTTAGGTGCCCTTGTGGGCCTCACTTGTGTGGACGCCTTTGGTATGAACTACTGGGTCATGCTTCCAGTGGTTTGCCTCTTCGGCATGATTCAAGGAAGTTTTGTAGAGCTCATTGGTGTCCGTCCCGCAATCAAAATTAAATCTGAGTTTGGTTGGATTATGTCCACGATTGCACTCGGTATTATTTTTAAGAACGTTGCTGAAAATATCTGGGGTCGTGATGCATTGCCGTTCCCATCACCATTGCCAATGGAGCCAATGAGCTTCCTAGGCGCCAATATTTTGCCAATGGAAATCCTAGTTGTTTTTGGTGCCTTAGCCATGATGTTGTTGGTTGAGTTTTTTAATCGCAAAACCATCTACGGTAAGGCTGTAGTTGCTACTGCAAACGACCGCGATGCGGCTGGTCTAATGGGCATCAACACCAGTATGGTAATTACCTTCTCTTATGCCTTGTCCTCTTTGACTGCAGCATTTGCTGGGGTATTGATTGCTCCTTTGACATTGACTGGTGCAACTATGGGTGGCGCCTTAGGTTTGAAGGCTTTTGCGGTGGCAATTATTGGTGGTCTGTCTAGCGGTATGGGAATTATTGTGGGTGGGTTAATCCTGGGTATTGTAGAAACTGCTACTGGTTTTTACATTTCTACTGGTTACAAGGATGTCCCTGGTTTGATCTTGCTATTGCTCGTATTGGCATTCAAACCATCTGGTCTTTTCGGCAAATCTGCAATTAAGAAAGTTTAATGATGAAATTGAAGTCTCTATTACCCATATTAATTGCAATTGCTGCTCTTATTGCATTGCCGCTGTTCGTACATAACCCGTATTACGTTCACTTAGTTGAAACCATTCTGATCTACACCATCTTGTTATATGGTTTAGATATTGTGGTTGGATATGTAGGTCAAGTTTCTTTGGGCCACGCCGCCTTATTTGGCATTGGTTCCTATACAGCAGGTGTTCTGTATTTCCACTTTGGTTGGACTATTTGGGGAACCCTACCCGCATCTATCGTAGTTACATCCATCTTCGGTGGCATTCTGGCGTTGCCAGCTCTGAAGGTGATCGGACCTTATTTAGCGATGGTGACCTTGGCTTTCGGAACGATTGCCCAGATTCTGATTAACGAGATGACGTGGTTAACCGAAGGTCCATTGGGCATCAAGATTCCTAAGCCTGATTTATTTGGCGTACCAATGACCAAGGCAGAATACTTCTGGATGGTCGGCATCATCTTGATTCTCTCCATGATCGTGGTGGATCGTTTTGTGAAGTCACAAGTGGGTCGTGCGTTTGAGGCATTGCGTGATAGCCCAATTGCTTGTGACTGTATGGGTGTATCTGTATATCGCTTTAAGGTGATTGCATTTGTGATTAGCGCTGCCTTCGCTGGTTTGGCTGGTTGCTTGTATGCCTACTCTGAGCAATATATTTCTCCAAATACCTATAACAACGAATTAGCGGTTCTCTTCTTGCTCGGCATCATCATGGGCGGACGTAAGTCGCGCTTAGGGGCATTGATTGGTGCAGCCATCATTGTGTTATTGCCAAAACTCTTGGATGACATTAACTTGTTCCGTATCGTTGCTTCGGCTATCGCGATTGCTGTGGTGGTTGGTGCTGGTTTGGCTCTATCTAAGCAAGTAACTACCCCGCGTCGTGTTGCAATTCCGATTGCTGGTGTGGTTGGTTTGGCAGCATTCTCATTCTGGCTCAATACCATCTCTGATTGGCGTTTGAGTATCTTCGGCTTCATGATTTTGCTAGTGGTGTATTACTTGCAAAATGGTATCGTCGGTTTCGCAAAGAGCTTCTACCAATCGATTGTTGGCAAAGCAAAAACCACTCGTGGCGAACAAGCTGAAGAGGTTGATGATTCCATCAGCTTCATTAGCGCAGTTGGTAAGCAGAACGCTGGTGCAGAGCTTCTTAAGGTGGACTCATTATTAATGCAGTTCGGCGGTTTGAAAGCTTTGAATAAAGTTGATCTCAGCGTCAAACGCGGCACGATTCATGGTCTGATTGGCCCTAACGGCTCGGGTAAGAGCACCATGATGAACGTATTGACAGGTATTTATATACCTACGGCTGGTAGCGTGCTTTACGCTGGTGAGAGTGTTGTCGGTAAGACTTCTTCTGACATTGCTTTATCAGGCATTGCCCGCACCTTCCAAAACGTTCAGCTTTTTGGTGAAATGACGGCCATCCAAAACATTTTGGTTGGCTTGCATCACACCTTCAAGTCAAACATGTTAGAAATTGCCTTAAATCTGCCACGCTATAAGAAGGAAGAGGCTGAAGCGCATGCTCGTGCGATGGCGCTCTTGAAATTCGTTGGCTTAGATGATTTAGCTAATGAAGAAGCGCGTAACTTGCCTTACGGTAAGCAACGTCTTCTCGAGATTGCTCGTGCTTTGGCGCTTGATCCAGAATTGCTCTTATTAGATGAGCCAGCAGCTGGATTAACTGCACCAGACATTAAAGAGCTCTTGCGCATCATTCGTAAGATTCGTGACAGCGGCATTACCTTCATCTTGATTGAACATCATATGGACGTGGTCATGTCAGTTTGCGATACCGTTTCAGTCCTAGACTTCGGTCAAAAGATTGCAGAAGGCAAGCCCGCTGAAGTTCAGGCAGACGAGAAGGTGATTCATGCCTACTTGGGTACTTAATCACTAGAACATATTGAATCGGTAAATACCATGTTATCTATTAAGAATCTTGAAGCAGGCTACGGCAAAGTTAAAGTCCTCCATGGCATCAATATTGATGTGCCTAAGGGACAAGTCATTACTTTGATTGGCTCAAACGGTGCTGGCAAAACTACCACCATGCGCGCCATTACCGGCATGATCAAACCGACTGCTGGTGAAGTCACCTTGGGTGGTGAAAAAATTGATGGTTACGACTCTCACAAGATTGCCCGCCTCGGTTTGGCGCACAGCCCTGAAGGTCGTCGCGTCTTCACAACCATGTCTGTGACTGACAATTTATTGTTGGGCGCGTTTCCCCGTTTTACTGGTAGCCGTCCTAAAGGCGACATTAATCATGATTTAGAAAAATCTTTGGAAATGTTTCCACGTCTGAAGGAGCGTCGCAATCAGTTGGCGGGAACGCTATCTGGTGGTGAGCAACAAATGTTGGCAATGGCTCGCGCCGTGATGCTCAATCCAGAAATCATTCTTTTGGATGAGCCTTCTATGGGTCTTGCACCAATTTTGGTTGAGGAGGTCTTCAAGATCATCTCTAATCTCAAATCACAAGGTGTGACTATGTTGTTGGTTGAGCAGTTTGCTGCTGCGGCACTCAATGTAGCCGACTATGGTTATGTTTTAGAGAACGGTAAAATTGCTACTCATGGTCCAGCAGCGAAACTCAAGGATGATCCTGCGGTCAGAGCGGCTTACCTTGGTGGCGCAGGTGGTCACTAGTCGCCTCTAGCCTTATCAATAAAAAAGCCCTGTATATCAGGGCTTTTTTATTGATGTCCTCATCTGCAATTAACTTGTTATACCTTTCAATATCAAACTGATGGCAACGCCAAAGGTGAAGATAGCAAAGATTTGTTGAACTCTAGGACCGCTCAGTTTTTTGCCTAGGCCTATCCCCATTAATAGGCCGCCTAAGGCTCCTAAGGAAAAAGGGATAGCGATATCTAAGGCAAGATTACCCGTGGCAGCAGATACCAGTGAGCTACCACTAGAGATGATGGCCAATACTCCCAAGGAAGTTGCGACTATCGATTGAACCGGAAGATTGGTGAAGCGCTTTAAGGTCGGCACGATAATGAAGCCACCACCAACTCCAAGTAGACCAGATAAAAAGCCTGCTAAACCTCCTGAAAATAAAAGCGCTCTGGCACAAGGCAAATTCCAAGTTAGTTTTCCATGCTCAGGGTTGATTAGACATGGGGGTGGTTTTCTAGGCGGCATCTTGATGCCTAAAATTTCCCTGCGAGCCTCTATATACAAACGGGTAGAGACAAAGAATAGGGTGCAGCTAAATAGAATGAGGAGTGGTTGATTAGGAATTTTCTGGGCCAGCCAGAGCCCTACTGGCGAGAGTATTAAACCGATCATTGCCATGAATCCCGCTGCTTTATAACGCAATAGCTTGCTCTTAAGACCCAGTAGAGCGCCAACCCCCGCTGATATCGCAATGGCTGTGAGTGCAATAGGGGCCGCCTCCGCTACTCTAAGGTGAAGGAAGAATACCAAGAGCGGTACCGACAAAATACCGCCCCCAGCACCTGTCAGGCCCATGAGGATTCCGACAAATATGCCTAGGGTTAAGGTGGTCAAGATTAAGTGCTCCATTGCAATTTATTTTATATTAAGATAATATATAAATATATATATTATTTGATCCACCATCAATAGCTCTGAAAGGCCATTGTGAATACAAAAAAAGCTGCAGAAATTGAATCCTTCTTTGATCCCGAGACTTGGACCTTTACTTATGTCGTTTCGGCTGGAAAAGGAAGCCCCTGTGTTGTGATTGACTCGGTCCTGAACTATGACCCCAAGTCAGGCAGGACTACAACGCGTTCAGCAGATCAAGTGATTGCATATATTCAATCTAAGCAATTAAAGCTCGAATGGATTTTAGAAACTCATGCCCATGCAGATCATTTAACTGCTGCACCTTATCTCCAGGAAAAATTGGGTGGCAAGCTGGTCATTGGGGATCACATTGTGAATGTGCAGAATGTCTTTAAAGGTGTCTTCAATTTAGATTCGGGTTTTGCAACAGATGGCTCTCAATTTGATCACCTGCTGAAGGAAGGTGAATCCTTGGCTTTTGGCGATCTCTCTTTAAAGGCTTTATTTGTCCCTGGTCACACACCAGCTTGTATGGCCTATGAAATTGGCGATGCTTTGTTTGTGGGCGACACTTTATTTATGCCAGATGTCGGCACTGCTCGATGTGATTTTCCAGGCGGGGATGCTAGAACGCTTTATCAATCAATCCAAAAACTCTTGGCTTATCCCAAAGAAACCAAGCTGTATATGTGCCATGACTATCCTCCCAATGGCCGTACGCCTGAGAACTGCACAACTGTGGGCGCAGAAAAAGCAGGCAATATCCATGTACATGATGGCATCACTGAAGAGCAGTTTGTGCAAATGCGTACTAAGCGCGATGACACCTTAGATATGCCCAACTTAATATTGCCGTCAATCCAGGTCAATATTCGGGCAGGCCATTTTCCAGAGCCTGATAGCAATGGCAAGTCTTATCTCAAGATTCCACTAAACGTTCTCTGATATGAATATGCCCATTTCAAAATCTGAGTTAAAAAAAATGCAAGCATCAGCAGATGATGCTTGCAAGTTAATGAAGGTGCTCGCGAATCGAGATCGAATGATGCTCTTATGTGAAATCGCTCAAAGCGAAAAATGTGTTGGAGAGTTAGAAGCAGCTTTGGACTTGCATCAACCTACACTTTCACAGCAATTGACCGTATTACGTAAAGAGAAATTAGTAAAGACCCGCAGAGAAGGTAAGCAAATCTATTACACGCTTTCTAGTCAGGTTGCAGTAGCAGTAATGGGCTTGCTCTATAAGCACTATTGCAAGAAATGAAGTTTGAAATTGATGGATTCAAGTTTTAACACAAGGAGTACATGATGAAATGCAACGTTGGCGGTATTGATCGGACTTTGAGAATCGCTGTTGGGGCGCTATTAGTGGCTTTGGCAGTAACGAATGTAGTCGGTTGGTGGGGCTGGTTGGGCGTCATTCCATTGGCAACAGGACTCTTGCGCTTTTGTCCTGCTTATCCATTGCTAGGAATCACGTCTTGCGCAAGTGCTGATAAAGGATCTACAACAAGCAAGCATTAATCTGTCAGTAGGAAAGATTGAAAGGGGTGCATCGAGAGGTGCGCCTTTTTTATTACCTATCTCATAGGGGGTCTAAGGTTTTGTAGGGGCTTTAAGGTTTGCTTGTAAGATTTATCCTCAATGGATTCCCAAGCCCTAGAGAAACTCGTTTTAATGAAAATGCCTTTTGGTAAATATGCCGGTCGAGCACTGGCTGATTTACCTGGGAATTATTTAGCTTGGTTTGCCCGTGAAGGATTTCCAAAGAGCGAGCTTGGTCAACTATTGGAATTAATGCATACGCTTGACCATAACGGCCTACGTGATTTGCTTGCGCCTATACAGCGGGCGCATGGTTTGGCGCAAAAGTCGAAATTACTTTGAGCGGACGATAGCCGTTACCCGAGCACGCTCATATTGAATGCCAGGTGACTCTGGTGGGCTGCTTTGTATTAACTCTGCCTGCATCTGTGTTTGAGATTGAATCTGAGATGCTAATTTCTGTGCAAGCTCGCGATTACGGTCATATTGAATTTGTACGCTCGCAACCTTGCCTTCCTTGATTTGGGTAGTAAGCTCATTGAGCTTTTGGGGTGAATCACCGTCGAAGAAGATCGGGTACCAGGCGCCAATCGATGCAGGTTTAGGCTTGATATTTTCTGCCACAGTCTTTGTACTTGAGGCTTGAGGCTTCAAGGGAAGGTGAAAATCAATCCCGGTTTTTTGCACCAATTCTTCGTAAGAGATGGGAGGGTTCATGTTTGCTTCATTGGTGTTTTCAACCCAATAGGCCCAAGCAGAATTTTTACTAGGGTCATAAACCAATTTGAAGAGGTGACTTGGAACTGTGACTCGCCCACTACCAATACTTCCAGATTTACCAACAGACCCGGTGTAAACATAAACATCACCACTCGCGCGTTTGATGTACTGCCTTGTCGGTTCTTCCACATTCTTTGCCCAAATGCCCTGATTATTTTGTCTTGCCTGCGGCATCATATTGGCCAGTGAGAAGGACTGGGCCATAGACTGATCAGTGTGCATATCCCCTGCAGGGGCATTGTGCCCGCGGTCATAGCCGCTCCCTCGGTAGTCGGAGAGTTGGGCCCTTTCTGCCAAAGGAAGGCGGGCTTCCTCATAGAACTGGTTCGTCCTGCGAGGGTGTGGCGCTAAAAACTGTTTGTGGTGAAGTTTCTCAACCGTGTAGATAGGCTTTTTATCCTGTGGCGAATAGTAAATAGCAAATCCATCAAAACAAAGATCACGTCCAACCTCTGAGCTAGTGGGGATTTGTTGGTTAGGAAAGAGTTCCTTGCATTGATCGAATAAGGCAAACGCGCTGAAGTGGGTCAGCAGCAGAGCTAAAAGCAGGACTTTACGAATGGCTTTCATGGCGTATTAGTGTAGGGCTTAATTGACCGCCAGAAAATCCTTACCTGCTTTGCCATGTGTAAGGTTAGCTGCAGGGCTAGTCGAAATAGAAGGTGTATCTGATGTCATTGGATCGAAAAAAGAGTCTGTAGAACGCTCCATGCGTGGGGGAAATAATGCGGTGCCAAATTGTGCCGCTACCTACTACCGGTAGAAATATGAATGGCTGAAATCACTAGATATATGGTTTTTAGCGAAGAATTTTCATTCCAAATAGTAAAAAAGTCCGAATTTCATCACTTTTTTATAGTGTGAAATTAGCGCTTCCTAACATTCTTAAGTTATTGATTTAATTGAATTAAATATCTCTGATTGAGTTCTTATTCGGGATCTCCCCTATTTCAAGATCGAAAAGTAATGATAATTACTTTCTTTATTCTTGACTTGATATAAGAACCTTTTTAGGATGACCCATGTTTTTTACATATTGCGTTGCAACATAAACAAGCTATCTAGGTTTATCGAGCAAGGCAAAAAATGAATGAGTAAATGTTTACCTAACAATTTGAGTGAGATGCAGGATTCAAAGTCAATGAGTTTGGCTGCGAAAGATCTGCTTGCCCATGCTATGACTCCGGTCTATAGAGTGATCAATGGCATCCTCGTTGTATCTGTATTTATGATCGTTGGTCTTTGGCTCTCGGGCAACGGAACAAATGCAGGACCTTTTGATTTAGCCCGTGTCTTAGTTCCTGACGAAGCTCGCCATATGGTTTGGAGCAATGGTTTTGGCATGCTTGATTCATACAAAGAGTCTCCTGTAGCGGCTGAGCCCCTTCCGGGTGATACCGGCATCGCGGCTGTGCTCTACAGCAAGTCAGCCGGAACACCATCTACAGCAGCGCATCCTGGCCTTACTAGTGCTAAACAACAAACGATTGCGTTATTGATGCCTTCAGTGGCTCAGGTGCAGGTGAAGTCCATCTCCCATTTGTCAGATCGCATTCCGAGTTCCAAGATTGATCCGCAAGCCTTAGATAGCAACCTCATGGGATCTATTCAAAATCAGCGTGCTGTCGCCGATTTCTTTGAAAAGAAATACAACCTAGATCGTAGCAAGATTGAAGAGTATGTTTCTAATACCGTGCTCATTGCAAAAGAGGTCAATATTGATCCTGTCTTATTGCTAGCGGTGATCTCTATTGAATCCAACTTTAATCCCAACAGAAAGAGTCATGCAGGTGCTGAAGGTCTGATGCAGGTGATGACCTCCGTGCACAAAGAAAAGTATGCACACTTTGGCGGCATCTCAGATGCTGTAAAGCCTGAAGTGAATATTCGTGTTGGCGCTTATATCTTGAAGTATTTGATTGCAACATCAGGCTCTTTGCGTAATGGCCTGAAGTTTTATGTTGGCGCTGCTAATGCAGAGGATGATGGCGGCTATGGTGACAAAGTGTTGGCGGAGAGAAATCGTCTGATTGCTTTGTGTCTAGACCGACCTGGTAATCGTTTGACCTCTAACGGAAAAAATATTCGCTCATAAGAATTTGATGGGCAAAACAAAGGCCACCCTGAGGTGGCCTTTTTTATTGACTTGATAATCCTAGCAAGCTCAAAACGCTACTTAATTTACGCCATGTAGCTCGACATCAAACACGAGTGTTGCATTGGGTGGAATGACGCCTCCAGCACCACGTGCTCCATAGCCCATCTCTGAAGGGATGATCAAGGTACGTTTACCGCCAACTTTCATACCAGCAACACCCTCATCCCAGCCTTTAATGACGTGACCAGCACCCAAGGGGAAACTAAACAGTTGTCCGCGATCTAGAGAGCTATCAAACTTTTGACCTTTATGGTCTGCTGCTTTGTCGTCAAAAAGCCAGCCCGTGTAGTGCACATCAACATGGTTGCCTGCAGCAGCTTCTTTGCCTTCACCTACTACCGTATCAATTTTTTGGAGTTCGCTCATGATGGTTTTCCTATTTCATCTAAAAATGACTGACTAGTATATTCTGAGCGGTATTGTTTATCTAGGTTTAAAAACCCCCTTAGAAACCCCTTAGCGCATGACTCAATTTTGGCCACAATCTGCTTATAAGACTCTGCTTCCCAGTCCTGATGGGCAGCTTTTGGTGACGGATGACTTTTTGCGGACGTATTTGCAAAGACCCGAGTTAAGTTTGGTCCCAGAATCTTGCGAGCTAGAGCAAGCATTGCACGCGCGCTTGACTGCTAATCCTCGTGCAGAAGTGGGTGAGCCAGAAATTGCGCAAATGGCCGATATCGATATCCAGGAGAACTACCGTATTTGGCTGCGCTATCGCAAGCGTCTTTTAGCCGCCAACTCATTAGAGGCTTTCTATATGAGCTTGTTTAAAGGCGGGGGTGTAGATGTACCGCCTTTATTTGTTGATCAACTAGCGCAAATCTTTGTTCGCCATATTTTGGGGGAAGAGGCTAATCCTTTAGCAGTCAAAATGGGGGAGTTATTTTTCAGGACGCAAAAGCTCAGCGTGATTGAAGATGGGATTGTGATGGGGGCTGATGATGAGGTAGTGGCTCGCAATTTACAAGCTGGTGAAACTGGCAACATCATGGATTTACTCAAAGGCAAGTCCTTGGCGATGCGAACTGCTGATCTCGATGTTTTACACGAGGGCAATGCCAACGAGTATTGGGCGCGTAATGAGGATTTTGATTTGGCTGTTCAACTGAACTTTGGGCATGAGCCAATCAATCAATTTAGCCGACTTCTAGAAAAATGGATTGAGCATTTCTTGGGTGTGAAAACGCGCATCACACCGATGCAACAAATTTCCGATCCAAAATGGTCATGGCATGTGGGTTTAGATGCTACTGCTACAGGGATCTTGAATAAGCTTTACAACAAAGAGCCACTGGAACCAGAGGAGTTGGAGCAAATTATTTGTTTGTTTCGTCTCGACTTTATTGATGAAGCGGCTGTGGCTAAAGCACAAGCAGGTAAGCCTGTGTATTTGGCGATTGCAATGAATGAGCAGAAGCAGTTAAAGCTCAAACCCCAAAATCTATTATTTAATCTGCCTCTAGCAAAAACATCCTAGCCATTTATGAGCGAATGACTTGTTTCTTGTAATAGCCGCTTAACCAAATCAGCGCTCCCGCAGTAATGACAACAGGAATCAAGGAGCCGATATTCAGAATATTCCAGCCCTGCGAAGTAATGAGTGCGCCTGAGCCAAACGAGGTAAAAGCCATCGTTCCAAAAACAAAAAAGTTAATCGCTCCTTGCGCCTTATCTCGCTCTTCTGGTTTATAGGCTGTCATCGCTAGAGAAGTAGAGGCGGTGAATAAAAAATTCCATCCCACACCGAGTAAAAAGAGTGCAATTAAAAACTGATGCAGATCGACTCCTGTTAGTGCAATTGAGATGCAGATGAGATTAAGCACCACACCAAGCCCCATAATTTTGAGTGTGCCAAAGCGCTGAATTAGTGAGCCAGTAAAAAATCCTGGGGCGAACATCCCAATCACATGCCATTCCAATACCAATGCCGTATCTGAAAAAGGCAGTCCGCAGATTTGCATTGCCAAAGGTGTTGCGGCCATGAGCAAGTTCATTACCCCATAACCGAGTGCAGCGCCAATCACGGCAACCATAAATACAGGCTGAGCTAAGATCTCCTTCAGACTTCTTCCGTCTGACAGATGATGTTTGGTTTTGAATTCTTCAGGGAAATGGATAAATTGCATCACCCCAATGCCAATGAGGCCTGCGACAGATAGGGTGAGGTAAGCCCCTAAAAAAGGAGTTTCAAATACATTTTTGGTCCAAGATGCCAAGTTGGGTCCAATCACGGCTCCTAAGATGCCGCCCGCCAAGACCCAGGAAACGGCTTTGTCGCGCTGGCTCAGTTCTGCGAGTTCAGCAGCAGCAAAGCGGTAGAGCTGTCCGTTGGCGCTGTAATAGCCAGCGATAAATGTCCCAGCCACTAAGAGCCAAAAGTTTTTGCTAGTGGCGGCATAGGCACAAAGGAGCGCCGAGAGTACGGCAACCAAAAGACCTAATTGAAACGAGATCTTTCGCCCAAAATAATTTTGGGATTTAGCCACTATGGAGGTGGAAAAGGCGCCTCCAACCACATAACCCATGACTGGGAGGGTGGCCATCCAGCTTACTGGGGCTAGGCTTAGGCCGACTAAGCCGTTGATGGCAATAAAAGTGACATTGTTGGTCAGGAAAAGACCTTGGCAAACAATCAGCAACACCAAGTTTTTATTGAGTAAGGGGTGTTTACTGGACATGGGTGTGAGTTTACGGTGCTTTTGGGAATTGGGCGCTCTTGGTGGATTCCCTTACATTGGGCATCTTCGACGGGCTTGAGGGGTAAATATGGCATTTTTGCTGATGCCGATGATTTAAAATAGAGGACTCGCCCCATTGGCAAAAGGTTGTCAAAAGCGGGTTGCTAAAAGCGACTTGCAGAATGCGGAACGTGAGAGTGGCAGGGTAAAAACCTGACACTGTAAATTTATCAATATCGAGGAAAGATTAATGGCTTCAGAGAAATCAACGATTATTTACACCCTGACAGATGAGGCGCCACTTTTGGCAACTTGCGCATTTCTGCCAGTCATTCGCACTTTTACCGCTCCTGCAGGAGTGGAGATTGTAAAAAGCGACATCTCTGTTGCCGCACGTATCCTTGCTGAATTCCCGGAACATTTAACTGAAGAGCAAAAAGTCCCTGACAATTTGGGCGCGCTTGGCAAGATGACGCTATTGCCCGATACCAATATTATTAAGTTACCTAACATTAGTGCCTCAGTACCTCAATTGCTGGCTGCTATTAAAGAACTACAGGCTAAGGGTTATAAGATTCCGAATTTTCCGGATGATCCGAAGACTGATGAAGAGAAATCTATCCGCGCTCGTTATTCCAAGTGCTTGGGTAGCTCGGTAAACCCAGTCCTGCGCGAAGGAAACTCAGATCGTCGTGCGCCAAATGCAGTTAAACAGTTTGCTCGTAAGCACCCCCATTCCATGGGCGATTGGAGCCAGGCTTCACGCACTCACGTTTCACATATGCACGGCGGAGACTTCTACTCAAGCGAGAAGTCCATGACGATGACTAAAGCATGTGATGTGAAGATGGATTTGGTTACCAAGAGTGGCAAGACTATTGTTCTGAAACCAAAAGTCTCTTTGCTCGCTGGCGAGATTATCGACAGTATGTATATGAGTAAAAAAGCATTATGCGATTTCTATGAAAAAGAGATCGAAGATGCTTACAAGACCGGCATGATGTTGTCCTTGCACGTTAAGGCAACCATGATGAAGGTGTCTCACCCAATCGTGTTCGGTCACGCAGTCAAGATTTTCTATAAAGATGCTTTTACGAAGCACGCAAAGCTCTTTGAAGAATTGGGTGTCAATGCCAATAACGGCATGAGCAGCTTGTACGAAAAAATTAAGACTTTGCCTGAATCTAAGCGCGAAGAAATTATTCAAGATCTACACGCTTGCCATGAGCACCGTCCTGCTTTAGCAATGGTGGATTCTGCTAAAGGCATTACAAACTTACATTCTCCAAGTGACGTGATTGTGGATGCTTCCATGCCTGCCATGATTCGTGTTGGCGGAAAAATGTGGGGCGCCGACGGTCGCTTGCATGACACTAAAGCAGTGATCCCAGAAAGTACTTTTGC
>JACCDO011281414.1_pt1 | contig 33974 bp, 37 predicted proteins | sample 7446101 | NCBI WGS metagenome assembly JACCDO01 (sample SAMN15323440, study PRJNA562643) | freshwater metagenome | isolation source: river surface water | place: USA:Blue River Watershed | collected 2017-08-16 | reverse complement strand
CAAACTTTAACAACCATTCTTCGGTTAGTGGGATTGGTTTAACTTGATTATGAGTTTCTTTTGCAATATAAGTGATTGCCTCTAAGTCTATTTTATTAACTTTACCTAAAGTGTCATAGACATAATTTCCAAATCTTAATTCATTTGTTTTCATCTTATTCTGATTTAAAGGTTCATTAAATACTTATCTTGTTCTTCTAACCATTGTTCTGCTGTTTTTTCTTTTTTCATCTTATTCTGATTTAAAGGTTAATAGGGATTCCATTAAGATTAAGTTCTGGAGATGCTGCAACTATAAGCTCACATTCAGATAAATCAGTTAAATAAGTTGGAAATTTATTTATTATTAGTCTTTTCTCTAAATGCCATTTATTTTTGAATGATCTAACATCTTTAATTTCTGTGTCTTTATCAACCCATACAAATTGATTAGGTTTGATTTCTACTTTTTCTATTTTCATTTTATTGTGATTTATAAATTTGTTTTAACTTCTTCTGTGCTACTTCAATCTGTTTCTTAAAGTAATAAGATTTTAGCCTGTTAGACTTTCTAATACATATCTCAAGCATATATTGACAATAATCAATATGCTTTTCCAACTTGTTATTGTTTGGATTGACAAATCTTAACATGTTGCTGTTTAAATCACTAAATCTCATCTTATTCTAATTTAAAGCTTTCGTTGTAATATTCTTCTGCACTATTCCAATCAATTTGTCAAGACAAGCAATTTCTGCTTCTTCGTAAGTTTTAAAAACTCCAATATGGTTTTGAGCTTTTGAATTCCAAATTATACAAGAAAAATCATTATTTATAGATGGCTGTATGATTACGTAAAAACCTTGCTCCTTTCTAACCCATCTAAATGCTTGCGAGAATGTTGGTGCTGATATAACAAGTAGAAAAGATGTATTAAAATCCCAACCTAAAATAGTTTTATCGTAAACTTTTAAAACTTTATTTTCGTAGTAAGTCAATACTCTTTCTTTAAATCCAATTTCTTTCAATCTCAAAGCAGATTCATAAGGTACAAATTCTTTTTCCATGTTATTCTGATTTAAAGGTTAAAATTTTAATGTCCAAGTTTTCTTAAACCACCCAAAGGTTATTGATTTTGTACCATCATTATTTTTTGAGTAAAATAAAAGAGGTAATATCAAAAAGTCGTTTTCCATCTTATTCTGATTTAAAGGTTAAAATTTTAAAGTCCATGTTTTTGTAAGCCACCCAAAAGTTATTTCTTTTCTGCCGTCATTGTACTTGCAAAAAGTAAGAATGGGTAGCACTAAAAATAAATATTTGATATTATTCATCCTATTCTGATTTAAAGGTTAATTATTTCTTTTTATTTTGTTCAAACCAATCATACAAGTTATCATAAGATTCTGTTTGTTGTAATCTTAATAATAATTGTAATACTTCTTCCTCACTATACATTCTTTCGGCTTGCCATTTAGCTCCTTCAATAAAATCTACTGATTCAGTTCCATCGGATTCTTTAAAACTATTTTCATATTTTTCAGCAGCTTCTTCTAATGTTTCTTGTTTAAATGATTTTTGTAGAGTAAGTTGTTCTTTTTTATCAAGTTCAGCTATAAGATTCATAAGTTTTTTTCTAAGTTCTTTTTGTTCTTTAATATAAGAATCATTTTTTGATTTCATATTTATTGTTTAAATGTTAAAATAATAAATGAAATTGCTAACAACCCACCACCGACTAAAACTGCAAATACAATGTCTCTGATTCCTTTTAACTTTTCATAATTTTCATCTTCCATTCTATTCTGATTTAAAGGTTTCTAATTTAGTTTTGGCTAAATAATAAAGTTCTGCATATTCTTGCATTGCTTTTATTATTTCTTCTCTTTCCATAACGCCATCTTTTGAGAAATCAATATACTTGTTTAGTATTTCAAGTCTTGAATTAAGTAACACAATATCTTTTTTGTCTTGGTTCATCTTATTCTGATTTAAAGGTTTGATTGTAGTATTGTTCTGCTGTTTTTATTAATTTTGAACCCGTAAAACGCAATCCTTCATTACTACCATCAATATGAGCATTCATTATCTGCTCCTTCTCCATTGCTTTGGCTTGTTTAAATAATTCTACTCTTTTTACTGCATATTCACCAAGAGAAATTTCTTTCTTTTCTAATTGAATTTGCAGAATAAAAATTCTGTTTTCGTACCATTCTACGGCACTAATTTTTGTTTCCATCTTATTCTGATTTAAAGGTTTCGTTGTAATATTCTTCAAATATTTGCCAATTGTCTTCTGCTATTCCTTTACCTTCAAATCTACCGGCTTGATGGGCAGAATCCCAAGTTTGATTATGTTGATGTTTTTCTAAATCCAACAATTCACTGTCAATTCTTTCGATAATTCTATAAATAGTTTGATTTAATACCCATTTGGCTATTTCCTTCTTTTCGTTATTGATAATTTGATCTAATATAATTAAAGAATTTTCTTTTGTAAGAAGCAAATCTTCTTTTAATTCTTGCATGGCTGTTTTACTCATTGATTAACTTTTATCAAAATTTAAATTCAGTTGGATGCCGATATTTTCTGAAACAATTTTAATTTCAGAGACAAGTACTTCAACTTGTTCTTCTGTCATTTCAGCTTCAATAATTATTTTAGTAACTAACTTTTTTTCTGACATTGAAAGCTATTTTAAAGCTAATTAGTTTGTGGAGTAATTTCAACTACTCTAAGTGCGTATTTCTTGCCTTTGTAATTAAATCTTAATTCTTCATCTTTTTGAAGAAGATGTTGTGCAACAGCACCAACGGCTGTATCGGTAACTACATGTTTTTTACCCCATAGTCCAGTTTTTGAAACCATTCCAGCGTAAATTTCGCTCGTTAAAGGTGAGCAACCAACTTTGTAATCAGGCATACTATTTTGTTTTAAAGGTTAATTCTTTTGTACATTGATTCTCTAAGTAATACCAATTTTGCAATTGGTGAACGTATTTAATCCATTCAGGAATGTCAATTAACTTTAGGTCATAAGGCAATTGTATCAACCATTCTTCTGTTAATGGAATAGCCTTAATATCTTGTATTCGATCTGTTCTAAAAATCCAATTTTCATCATGTAATCGTATCACAGAATCTACACGCCTTTCTTTTGGAAGCGAATCTAAATCATGAAAATCCATGTATTGAATTCCATAAACTTGAAGAGGCTTTTTCCTTCTCCTCAACTTTACAAAAAGTCCAATTCTTAATTCATTTATAGAAATACGCATTATTTTATAGATTTAATTATAGGTTACGTAAATCAAAATTTATTTCTTGTTCCGTTGAACTTCTTTCAATTAAATCATTAACTCCACAAAAGCCATTACAATCGAATAGAGGTTTTACTTCTTGGGGCTTCATATCTGCGAGACATTTCAATTCTGGATAATTTGGATGTTTTTTTAAGAATACAAGCTGCTTCCATAGAATACCTGTTTCTTTTACATTGTTTTTAGATTCATTACTTTGGTCTTTTAACATCGTTACAGGTTCGCCTCTTAGATTTGTTAATTTGTGTTCCATTTCAGCCATAGCTTCAAATTTTTCCGGAAATTCTCTTGCCATCTTTTGCCAATAGCCTATTCCTCCTTGAACACAACCTGTCTTGAAACAATTATTATTTCTAAACCCAAGGGTATACATCCTTGGAATTCTGATACCGGCATCTTGGACTATTTTTAAACAATCGTCTTTGTCATAACCCATCATCTGGAGAGGAAAAATGCCTTTAGCTTTATCATGATTTTTCTTCAAACTATAAGCACGGTTGAACTCTTTTTTATCGAATTCAAAACCAAAAACTTGATGATCGAATTCATTTAATTCTTGCCATTTTTCTCTTACTCTTCTTTTTAGTTCGGTTGAGCAAATAGCACCGGTTGCTACATTCAGTGATTTATGTTGCTCCCAAACACTTTCTATACTTGCATACCCTTTAGATATGTCAACATAAAAATATTCTTCTTGTCGGTTCAATTGATGGTTCAAATTAGGCTCTTGATAAATCCCGGAAATTATTTCTATTTTCTTTTCATACCATTTTTCACAATCCGAAAGGAATCTATACGTGTCTTCATCTTCATTTCTGGTGTCAATCATAATGATGCGACAATTTTCTTTTCCATATAACTCTAAAGCTATTTTACATGCCACTGAACTGGTTATGCCCCCACTCCACCAACATACAATTTTTACATCTTTTTTCATTGAAACTGCTTTTTTAAATTTTCGCTTTAAAATTATAAAATTAGTTAGTGTATTTTTCAGGTAAAGAAAACTCGATTTCAATTTCCAAGAAATATGGAGGAATCAGAATTTTGTTTTCTATGGAATTGGCAAAAGTTGCGTGAATAAGCTTATCTCCAACAGAATTAACGTCACCTCTGTCTTCTAACTCTATTGCCGGGCTTATTTTACTGTCGTGTTTAGTGTAGAAAACCCTGTCTTTTCTGAGGTCAATTTTATTGATTTTTCCTCCCATTTGCATATAAGTTAAAAGACTTATAACCTTCTTCAAGTTATCATTTTGAAGGCTAGGATTTTGTTCTTGGATTATTTTTTTGCTTTGTGCCATGATGAGTTACTGTTTTATGTTTTTAATTTTTACTTAAAAAAAGAATTGTTACGTTTAGTTCTAACAGGAATTACTGAAACTTTAGGAAACGAAAAGACAACCAAAAGAAGATTTGTTCTTAGGCTGTCGATTAAATTACTGATTGAAAAATTCTTCATACTGTCGTGTTAAATTAGTTTATTTATCATTTGTCATACATCAATGCTCTAATGATTATTGCAAAACAAATTGCTAAAACAAAGAAAGCTATTGCAGACATTTTTTAAACTTATTAGAAAACAAAAATATGTATTTCCTTTTAAGTTTTAACATGCTTTTTAAAAGTTTAGTACATGTACTATTAAAATTAGGGGTTTATCCTTAAAATTATAGTACATGTACTAATTGTTTTGTAATCAATTTATGATTAAATTTTTCAAGGAAAGTTCCATAAATGCTTTACATTCTAAAATGGTCCCTGAAAAAAGTGGAACTTGTACTTCTCCGGTTGGAGATTTTACGAATTCGACTACTGAAAAGTTTGACATTTTAATTTTGTCATTCTTTATCTTCAAATTACGTTTTTGAACGGTTTTCTTAATTGTTGGTTTCTCTATCATCTTCGTGTAAAATTATAAAATCTAAATATACGGCATTCAAGTGTTCTAGGATTGCGCCCCGGCTATGTTTAAAGTTATTTAACAGGTAAATGCCATCACATGTCATCATAGCACTTAAATCTTCCCTCATGAATGAATTCCATGACTTGTCATGATTGTGCGTTAATTTCATTGGATTTACCGGAACATAACCTAATTCTAACAAGTGTTTTTCTGCACGTTCAAAATTAGCAAATGCTTCTTCTTCTATACCGGAGATTTTTCCAGAAATGTAAATTCGTAAAGGTTTCTTAGATGTCATTATTGTTCTATGATTTTAATGATTAAATTATTGACATCTTCTTCAGAATAATCTTTAAGAATCAAGTTTAAATTCTTATTTTCTAGGGTGTATCCGAGATCATTTATTTCGGTGATTTCCAATAATAATTGAGATTCGAAAAATCGAATTAAAACTTTTTCTCCGATGCTGTACTTTGAATTTTCCATCTGATTACGTAATTTTTACTTTTAAGTTTGGGCGAAAGGTTATGCTATTTATTTGCTTCAAAAAACAATCATCGTCAGGGTTTAAGTTTAGGCTTTCAATTTTGCCTTCTAATCCTAAATCCATAATCTTTTCTGCTTCATGAATGTCTTTCGCTTCAATGAAGAATACTTTTGATCCGTTTACCAATAAAAATGTAAGGTTATTATCCATAGAATTAACACTTGAATTCATAAATGTAGCCTTTTTTTATGTTAAAAGAAAAATTTAGTTTGGCCATTTTTATCAACGGTGTATTCTACTTCATCCATTTCATAGATGCACGGATAAACCACTACGTAAGATTTTATGGTAATATCACTACTATCATCAGAAGAATAGGTGTCCCAATACGGCTTATTGTCATTCGCATAGAAATCTCCTATGTTAGTTTTTTTGATGCTTCTTCCGGATATTTTATTGTTCATAGTCTTGATATGCAAAGAAATTTCTAAGTTCCCTTTAAGGAAGTTATTTCCATTCTTTGTAAGCAACCAAATACCCTTAACTTTTCTTTTTGTTTCAGGACTTTTGTATCGAGCAACTAATCCAAAATAACGCAACTTTTGAAAGTTGTTGTATTCAAAATTTGAAAGTTGTAAATCGTTGATTGGATGCACTCGATTTGCGCCTTGTTCCATGATGAAATCTTTCATTTTCACCAAAGAATTTATTAAACCTTTTGAAAGTCTGTGTCTATGTTCTTGAGACTTATGCCCACAACATTCGCAAATTACAACTTTAAGCGTAGTTTCTTTTTCTGTTTTCATACTGTCATGTTTATTGCACAAATATACAATTAAATGAATTCCGAAAACAAGAATGCAAAAAAAATTATTCGTTATTTTTTATTTTTCTGAGTTGATGGAGCTTTATTTCTTTGTCAAGCGCGAAAATCTCTTCTTCCAGTTTACTATGTCTCTTTTCATTTAACACCCACCAAATCGTAGCAGATGCTCCTAAAATAGAAATCAAAACAAATAAAATATTGATGTTTCGCTCTTGCCTTTTATCTATGCCCAACAAATTCATTATTCTTCCGATTCTTTAATTCTTGGTTGAATGATATATTTATTAACAACATAAGCTGCTGCCAAAAGACCAACACCCCATAATACATAAGTTAAAATGCTTGTTCCGCCTTTACCAGAATTTCCGGCGTCTGCAGGAGGATTACTTGTTTGCATTTGAGCAGTCGAAAAATGTGTTACCATCTTAAATTTGTTTTAGAGTAAATAATTGTGTTTCTTTATCTTCAATCAAAGAAAATTTATCGGTTGTAACGCCATTTTCTTGATCGTCTTCATAACCGTCAAAAATCAAATCATAAAGCAATTGAGATTGCTCTCTAATTTCATCCAGATCCCAAGAATCTTTAATTTCATGCATTGCTGCCAAATCCTTTTCGACCTGTAATGCTTTTTCTTCTGCCTCTGTAATCATCGGTGTCTTTTCCATATATTATTAATTTTTAAATACTAATTTTTGTTTTGCTTTTAAGCGTGATAACAAATTTAAAAAAAAATGTCAAAATGCTAAAATATTTTTAGTCTATTTCTTTTTAAATTCAATACACACAATGCTTTTAACCAATACTTATCGTTGTAATTTTGTTTAAAATAGGAAAGAAACTAAAACTTATAGAACTCTTCTAATTTTATTTGTGTGCCGGGTATTGATCGGGTAAAGTATATTTGTAAAAATATTGACGTATGTAAACGCCTGTTGGGTTTACAAAATCTTTTACCAATTTATAATCTTTACTATTCGGAACAAATGTTTTCATTCTTTCTATTTGAGATTTAGCGCGTACATCGGCATCGCTCCCGGCACTTCCTACCGTTGAAATACCTAAATAAGCTTTTCCGTCAGTACTTTCTTTCAATGTTGCTTGCCAATCTACCTTATAGTTTTTTGAATCGATTTTAATTTCAATGTCAGAAACATCCGGGTTAATTCCTCGTAAATACATGGCTTTCATTTTATCTCTAATTTCCGTTGCCATACGACCTCCAAATCCATCCATTTTACGACTTTCGAAAGAATGCAAAGCATCTTGACGGTAAGGAATGTTTTCTGGGACAGTGTAGCTTCCTTTTACCAAAATTGATTTTTTTCGATTCATTATTTTGATAATCAAAATAGTTAAACCAAAAGTTCCTAAAACCCAAAAAATATCAGTTTTGGTGATTTTCATCTTAGTTAATTACTTTATAAGACCTCTTGTTGCTACTGAAATGGCCAAGTCTTTTGATTTGCTGATTTTTTGTTTAGCTTTCTCTTGCAACTTGTAAAAAGGATCATTTTTAAAATCATTATTCCAGCCTTCACTATCTAAATTAGAACTTTGCCAATTATTTCCAGAAGCTACTCCTCCCAATTCAAAAAGTCCCTTGGCATAAGCCGCTTTTAAGCTTTCAGACATGGGTGCGCCATTATCTATGAATTCTTTTGCTTTTTCCAAGGATGGAAATAAACTATCGTTTACATAATATTCCTTCATTATTGGTTCAAACATGATTTCTTCTCCTTTGTATGGAATGAATTGAACATCATACGAACTTGAGTCTACATCTCCACCTGTTGCCTTCTTCTTAGATACTTTTGCTTCATTTAAAGCGATGGCGATGGCTTGTTTTTGATTCGTTACTTTTTGACCGGAAGATGAATACAATCTTCCTGAATAAAATTCGCGCATCACTTTTGCAATTTTATTTTGCTGAGATTTTGTTTGACCGCCTCTTTTCATAAGTTCTGAGCTTTCTTTAGTTATATCTAAACTTATGATGGAAACGTCTACTGCTTCTTCGGTTTTTGTTGCTTCATCTAATAATTCTACAAGTTCCGGAGAAATTTCTTGGGATTCTAAATATTGATTTACTTCACTTTCTGAAAGGTATATTTCTTTTGTTGCTTTAAAGGTTTTTGAAATTACATAACTTACTTGTAATGGATTTTTTCTTAAAGAGCTGTTCGCTTGAATTTGATGTTTTTGAATAATACTTAATTCTCTATTTAAATCCAAGGCTTTTAACTGATTTTCCAGCTCTTCTAATGAATAGGTCTTTTCCAGATCAATTTTAGACTTATCTTTTAAAGCATCGTGAAGCAATTCCTGTAATTTTTCAGCGTCTTCCACCACTTCATTCAAATCGTGGTAATCGAATTCTATGTAATTTTTACCTCTTTCAAAACTTACGTGTACGTTTTCATTCTTGTAAGTAGTATTGAACATTACAAAATTGTTCAATTTACTGATGGAAAACGCATATTCATCTGCGCTTATTCTGCAAACTTGAATAAATGAATCTAACACCTCATGAATTAGTTCATAGTCGCTTTTTTTAGCGAAGGAAGCATTTATTAAATTACCCCCAGTTTCAAACTTTATATTTTTTTGAGTAGCCAAATAATGCGTGACATCTTGTAAGTCTTTTGAGGCAGTCGCTAATTTTGCTATAACCCAAGGATCAATTTGTTTCTTGTCCGATAAAACTTCTTTTAGTTCTTGTACATGGTGATTTAAATTTTCTTGCAGGTTTAGTGACATGTCATACGATTCTTTCAAAAGTATATTGCCACCGGTTGCCATCTTATTAGAAACATAAAATAGCTCATTGTTATATTGCATTCCAATTGTATCTTCCCCCCATTTAGATGCCCATTGTAACAATTGTTTTGAAAGTTGTTCTTTATGCTTTTCAAAAGTTTTTGAGTTTGTGTAGGCACTAATAGCCATTAAAGAAAAACCTTTTTCATTTTCATGTGCTGATATGGATATAACAGACGTTTCACCAAACAAGTCATTAAGAAAGCTTTCAATTTCTTGTCTTCTTTTTGAAATGTTTTCTGCTGATAGCGAAAGGCTTTTGTTGGCGGAAGCGGTAATAAAAACTACTACTTGATTAGGCAAGTTTAAAAGTTTTGATAGTTGGGGTTTTTGACTCATTATTTTGCGCGTAAAATGTTTTCTTCTTGAACCAAAGAAGTTCCTGTTTCAGTTTTAATTTTATACACTTCGTCATTCATCTTTTTGACGATTTTGCCTTCAGATTTATTTCCGGAAGCATTTACAAATTCAACTTCTAAACCAAGTTTGTAAATAATTCTATTTTCTGATTTTCTTCCAAATAATTCATCTAATTTTACGTTGGAAATTTCACCCGAACTATTTTTCTTTTGAGCATTCAATATTTTCAATCCGGAAGCTTCAATTTCCTTTTTAATTTCTTCCAATACATCTAAACTGTACCATGCGGTTATCCCTACCTGCTTACCCTCTTTATCTGCTTCTGCGATTAAACGATAAGAAGAAGTTGCTCTTCCTTCAATAGCTTTTAAAAAAGAATTTTCAATATCTACACCACCGCCTTTAGCCATCTTTTCAGATGAAAACACATACGATTCAATTTGATTCATTGGTAAATCTCGAATTGCTGATGCATCAGCATCATCATAAATATAAGGATTTCCAACAATATTATCTACTTTAGATTGTGCCTTAAATTTTAAACCTGTTTCTAATGCAGATTTAAATTCACTCGAAGCTAATGGGTATAATTTTCTGAAAGTCTTTAACACCTCTTGAAAATTGGTTGCTGATAGTTTTTCAATTAAATCTCTTACGGTCCAATATGCATAAGGAGAAGAATTAAATGATTCTATTAGATTTTTTGTAATTCGTTTATTATATTTTTTAGCAAATTGTTCTGCTAAAGTTTCTGACGCTTTCTCTCTTTCCATAGAAATATCAAAAACCAAATCTCTATGATAATAATTTAATGGTATTTTTTTTAAGTCTAGGCCTTCAACATAACCACCTCTTGCCATTATTGTTTTACCATCTGTAATTTCAGCTTGTACAACTTTAGCCATTTTATCCTTTCCGAAAGAACCTACATTAAAATATTTACCTACCCGGTAATAATCCAACATGTCTTGATCTGTTAAATGAGCTGCCATGTCTGTTTCGATGACGCTTCCATCATCAAATGTAACACGAATGCTTCTTAATGACGTATTTCCTCCTTCTGCCATTTTTTGTTTTTTTGATGAAAAGGCATCTATTTTATCTATGGCGTCTTGTAAAGAATTAGCATTTAATACTTCATCGGATTTTAATCCTGCGCCTAAAACAACCGTAAATTCTCCAGCGTTGGATTTATTTATTGTTCCAAGTTTATATTTGGCATACAAATAGCCATCCGGATGTTCGGTAAAAGTGATGTCTGAATAATTTGACGATATTAGTAATTTGTCTCTCATTTTAAATAGTTTTTAGTTTATTTTGATTCCTAAATTTCGAATCATCTGTAAGTCGGCTGATTTTTCTTCTTCTGTTAAGCTATCGTAAACGTTTTTACCATAAACAACAAATCCTTTTCCGGTTGATTTATGTACCATAACAAAGAAATTTCCAAACCTTTTTTCAGTAAAATCGGCTAAATTATAACCATCACCTGTAATGTTTTTCAATTGATTATTCAATGGATAATTAACTGATGCCACTAAAAAATCTGCATTTGTAGGTAAAATGAATACTTCTTCTTCCAATTCCATCGTTCCGCCAGTTTCGTAACGAGGGCGTGTACTCATTTTGAATCTGTCAGCAAAATATAGCATCCGGCTTTCATTTCCGTATTTATCTTTCAAGTAAATTCCAAAATCACCTAGTTTATCGTAAACTTGACCTCTAGCTGTTCCTTTTTTCTCCTGAACCCAATCACCAATTTCAAAAGTTGAAATTGATCCGCCACGAGCGAAACTTGAATCGTCTACATATCCTTCCGTTTTTATATAATTGACAAATTGATTGTAATTCATGGTAACTACACCATCATTTCTTTTCTTAAATGATGTTTTTGAATATCCATCCATAGGATTTGTTTGACCATCATAAACTACAAATTCAAAGGTATCAGGACTTATTTTTTTGTAATCTAGTTTTTGACTTTTATCTTTTGTAACCATCGTTCCTTGCGGTGGCAAAAATGCTACTTTTCCTCCATCCGCATACATTGAGCCACCTGTGGCGTATCTATACAAATTCCATGTTTCTGAATCTTCGTTGGTTTCGGTTAATAAAACTGTTGCTAACGCCAATTTTGGTTCGTCTCCCAATCTAATCAATGTTTCGACATTCTTTTTATCCTTTTCTGTTAGTTTTGCATATTGATGTTTGTACTCTTGATCAGTCATTTTTTCTGCTAGTGCGTATATTTTTCCTCCGTCCGCATACATTGACCCACCTGTGGCCATTTTTTGTTTTGCCAACTCAATGGTAAACTTTAAATCACTTCCGTATTTATTGCGCATATCGTCTTCAAAATAATCAATAGCGTATTCTAATGCTCTTCTCTCGTTGCGCTCTCTAAATCTTTTTGAATCGTCAAGCAAATTACCTTTCAAATCATATACTTTTAAAACATACATTTCGTCAGATGAATAGATTTCGCCACCTTTAGCATAATCTTCAACATATCCAGAAACATAAAATTTTGTGTAAATTTTAATATCTACACCTTGAATATATTCATCATCTTTATCAAGGGTATATTTTATGTCAATATCTGCCTTTTCAAAGCCATTAGGAAGTTCTTTTTGAATAGCCTTTAATAACTCATATTTCAATTTATCAATGTATTCAGTAAATGGCTGTTCAAGGTTGGTTGTTTTATTTTGTTCTGTTTTATAATTAAACCCATCATAACTCTGCCAAGACACTCTGTATGTTTGATAAGTTGTTCCAGAAGATGCCCAATAATTAGATGGCTCTATTGCACTAACATAAGGTTGTGAAATTTTATTATACAAAATGTTTTTAGGTGCAGTTTTTCGAATAAGATTTTGTATTATCCCCTCCATTGTATATTTAGCAAACATCATAAATGGTTTTTCTAAATCCTTTGGACTGAATTTTTGTTTTTTATCAACAATTACTAAAACAAATTCATCTACTGATTCGATTTTTATTTGTTTAACATCATAATTTTCAGTAATAAATTTTGATAGTTTTCTTGCAGCATCTAAATCCTTATCACCATATTTTTCGGAAGAAATGTTTCCATATTGTCTTGATGAAAATATCACTTCGTTAGAATCAAATTCATCTAAGTTAAATCCAAAATTATCTGCAATTTTGTTTGATTCATTTTCTGATAATTGTTTTTTACCAACACCACCGCCTTTAGCGTATTCTTCTTTTACATACCACTCGTATTCAACTTGTGGCTGTACATCCAATCCGTTACTATCTTTTAAGATAAATGTTGCTCTATTTTGATATTTTGCCATTCTCAAAATTGATTGCCATTCTTTTTCTGATATTTTATTTCTTGGCACTCCCAATATTTCAATATCATTTTTTGTCAATCCAACCTCACCGCCTTTTGCCATTTTATCATCGTCTTCTTCACCCTCTACACTGTAAACTTCTTTTAAGAATTCTTTAGCTTCCGATTCCGGTCCGGTGAAAAAAGTTCCTCCCTTGTTATCGTTAAAGACAAATATTCCATTGTCGTGCATACCCCAAACAACTCCTTTTTTCGTGTCTGTAATTGCTAAATGGTGCTGTTTTTTTAATATCTCAATATCTTCATTGGCATATTCTTCTTTCAAGGCTTCAAGTTCTTCTTCAGATATTCTGCCTCCTTCTTCAAATTGACCTTTGAATTTTGAAACCGGCATCCATCCTTTTACACCTTTTCCGTGTTCATCCATTCTTTCTACTAAAACACGCCCTCCAAATGACTTGTCGTATTTTAGAATTTTTAAAGGAACGCCTGTACTTGCTAAAATTATTTTACCTTTTGGAATTGATCCGCCTTCCGCGTAACTTTCAACTCTATCGTGTACTCCTATTGGTTGTCTGCTTATGTTTTCGCTAAAACGACTATCACTGGAAAACACAAATTTTCCACCAAACATTTTCCATTTATTTTCAGCCCCTAAATTAACCGGCTCGGCATGTAGGTATTCATTTCCGAAAATATTACGCTTTACGAGAAATAAATAAGGCTCATTAGAATAAACAGTAGAGGAATCACCTTTTAATCCATCGGTTACTAACACATATCTTGATCCTTTTGCTATGGCCAAAGGATCTTGGAAAGCTTTATTTTCATAAACATTAACTGAGTATCCTTTTAGGATTCTTGCAGATGCTTCTTCCAAAAGGGTATTATATTGCGCTTTTGTTATTTCCTTTTTAGCGTATTTATCCTCGGCTTCTTTTTGTAATTCTTTACGTTCTTCCAACGAGTGCTTGTATGGTATTGAATCGGGTAAATTTCCGCCTTCCGCATATTTGCTATTCATAATACCTACTGCTTGAGTTAAAATAAACTTTTCTTCCGGTTGCTTAACTTTCTTTTTGGCATCTTTTAAAGCATCTATGGCTATTTTCTTTTTACTGTCGTGAATTTTTTTATTCGTAAAATCTTTACCTTTTTTCAAGCCTGTTTTAGCTGTGGTTTTTACTTTTGATAAGAAATTAGAAAATGCCGATGACATCGGTTTTTCCTTTATACTGCCTCCTTTCGCCATTTTTTGGATGCATTGAGAAGCAACTTCTTTTAATCCGGGATGATTTTCTTTAGAGTAAATTGTTACTTTATATTCGCTTTCGTCATTTCTGTCGGTGGCGGAATAACATTTTACTTCCATATAAATATTTTCAGATCCTTTTGATATTTCAACTTCTCCGGCATCGGAAATAGTCAAGCGTTGATTTTTTGAAAATTTCTTGGTTTCAGCATTATCATAAGTGCGCTGAAACTCTTTAGAAGGAGTATCGTAATGTGAAATCATCACATCTTCCGGAAGCATGTCTTCTAATTCATCTAGGGTGAAGTTTTTCCAATTAAATGAAGGCTTTTTATAGCTTTCTAAACTTTTTAAATTTTCTGAATTGGCTAAAACTGATAAAGCTTTAGAAAAGTTAGATGCTGACATCTCCTTTATTGCTTTACGCTCATCGGAAAGCATTTTTAAAATGTATTTCGCCTTTTCAGAAGAGGCATTTATGCTTTTCTTAAAAGAAGCTATCTCTTTTGTTATGTCCGCCTTTACAGTTTCATCTTTTTGCTCCGAGGAAGCTCTTTCAAGCATGGCAATCATTTTTGCCAATTCAATGGTAGTTTTTGTCATCACTTTTTATTTTTCAGTAATCTTTATCAATTTTTTCTTACTTACAGGTACTTTTAAAATCATAGCAGCTCTTGTTCGAGCTTCATCTAAGTTTTTAGCTTTAATGTCTTTTTTAACTCCATTAAAAGAAGCAGAGAAGTCTTTAAGTAAAATGTTCTTAGCTTTCGCTTCTTTTACTAATTTCTTCATCTTCGAATCATCAAACCAAAAACCATTCAGAATTCTGTCTCCAGAAACTGTGATTTCTTCGTCTTTTGTTTCGTCAAAGATAACAATAGAAATTAAGTCATCTCTATCTATATATGTAGCAGTATCAGGTAAATTTCCTCCGGTTTTTAATTGAAGTGCAGTTTGCTTGTAATTGGACGCGCTTAAAATATTTTTAGGGTAAATGTAAGCTCCCGTGTAAATTCTTTTAGCATCTGCATTATTTCCAAAATCTCCATAGTATTCATTCAATATTATTTTATCGCTTCCAAATGAGATGGATTTAATATTGTCACGATTTACGTACATTGCTTTATCTAAATCAATATCAATTTTTTCCGGGGACTTTTTAGGAAGTGTTGGGGTTTTAGATTTAAACCCTTTATTTCCTTTTGCGTAATCAGTCAAGATTTTTTCACTTTTCTTATTACCTAATAAGGCTTCTGTAAAAGTCATTACTTCTAATTCTTTCATCCCTAACCCTTGCATGATATTACTTAAATCTGCATCCGTTAAATTGATAGACGTTGCCCATTTTTCAATGGCAGGAATTTGAGTGCCTGTTTTATTTGCAATGGTTTCAATTGTAAGGTCTCTCATACTAAGTCGCCCACCTTTAGCCATTTTACGATTTTTCATGATGAATTCTTGTGCTAAATCATCATACTCTTTTTTTGTTTTTGCGCTTTTAACAAAATTATAAAATGCATTTGCTTTTTCAAGAGCTTGTTCTTTTGTATCGAAGCCTTTAGCTATGACAAAATCTGCGGTAACATTATCGTAAAATTTATTATTTATACGATAAGCTTCTTCAGTGAAAAAACCCTCTTCAATAAAATAATAAGGCTTTGAAATCATCACACCAGTTTCATATTCAGGAATTGTTTTATCACCTGTATTACCACCTTTCGCCATTTTATCATCATCCTCTTCATCCTCATAACCTTCTAACTCATTCAGGTTTACACCAATCGGTCTAAGTCCATAAGCACTTCCATCAACATAAAATTCAAAAGTATATCCTAATTTTTCAATTTCTTGCTTGGCTTTAGACATCCCTTCATAATTTCCTTCTTCAAAATCTTCTGAATATCTTTCTAAAACCTCATTAACTCTTGCAGGAATGTTTTGGTAGTCTTCAAATAAATCAAGTCTGCCACCTTTCTCTAACAATTCTTTCGTAACGTAGAAAATGATTCTTCCCAATTTATCTCTTTTATAATCTACCTTATACCCTTCTTTTCGTAATTTTCCGATTACTTTTTTACGTTGAGAAATAGACTTTATTTCAAAATCTTTTGCTCCGAAACCATAGATACAGATCTTGTCTTCATTAGGATCAAATTCTGCTTTGTAGCCTTTTTCAGTTATCTCTGACAATAAATCCTCTAAATTACCTCCTTCTGCGTATTTTTTGCCATGAAATCTGCTCATGGATTCCCAATCTACTGCATCTAGTAATTCATCGATTGATTTATACCAAGGTGTGTCAAATGCTCGTCCTAGTATTTTTACTGCTCCAGATTTGTCTTTTGAGAACCCGGTAACGAGTATTTGCCAATAACCTTGATCGGAAGTTCCTCTTGGAAAAAATTGCTTTTTAAAGGTTACGATATTACCCGGTTTTTTCAAAAAATTAATTCTTTTTTCTATGTCGGATGCTGATAGGTTTCCGCCTTCTTTAAAGAACCAAAATTTCTTTTTAGCATCTTCGGGCTGAATATCATCCTTTTTTGAAAGAAGTTCTTCTTTCTCTTTCTCTAATTCCTTTATAAGTTTTTCATAGTAAGCTACTTCTTCTTCGCCTGCTACTTCTTTTAATTGTTCAAGATTGTAAATTCTATTTTCAATGTATGTTACTTTTGCTTCAACATTTCCGCCGGTTGCCATCTTTTCTTTAACCATAGAAAGATTGTCATACTTTTCAGCATATTTCAAGGCCTCTTTTGTAGTAATTGTTGCTTTGTAAATAAGTTTCCCTGATTTATACAAAAATAAGTTATAGTAATCATCAGTAATTTTTTCTAATTCACCTTTATCAAAACTAAATTTATCAATGTTTCCTCCGGTTGCCATCTTTTGACAAAGCAAATTTTGAATTGCTTCCGGCATGGAATCTCTAAGCTCTAATTCCTCATCTAAAGTTATTACAAATAAGTTTCCTTGTTTATCTAATGAAGCATCTACATCTTGTAAATCGGCATACTTCATTATTTCTTTAGCATATTGATTGTTTTCCGTATGAATAATTATTTTATCATCTTCTTCATCGTCAATTTCGCCACCATGTTCGAATTTTTCTGTACGAAGATTATATGGGTATAATAATTCAATATCAGTGTGGCCATTTTCTTTTAAAACTTTAATAAAGCTTTTAGCCTCTTTCAAAGTAGGCATAGCTGCTTTCTTTCCTTGCGGATCGTATTTTACAACATAATTTCTGCTTGGATTTCCGCCTCTTGCATATTCCTCAACATTTGCATATTTTGCTTCGAAAGCAATTTTAACATTTTTAGGAAGAAAGTTATACGCTTTTTTAACTAAAAGTTCTTGGCTTCTTGGCGTAATTTCCGGAGTAAAGTTTTCGGCTAGGAATTTTGCTTTTTCAGAACTGCTGATTTTTTTCCAAACCATTTCGCCTTTTCCAACAAAACCTCCTGATTCCATTTTTGGTGCTGGATAGCCTTGATTAGAAGAGCTAATTCTACGCATTCTATCTTCAAAATCATTTCCATTTAAACGTCTCAATCTTCCTCTCATTCCTTTAGCAGAAACAGCCATAATGGTTTCACCTTTAGCTAATTTTTTCCATGCACTATTTTTAATAATGATGCCTCCTAAATCTTTTATCGCTGTACTTTCATTATAATCGAAATATAAGCCGTCTTCATCGTCATTTTTTCTTTCATAGCCTGCAACAGAAAATTCGTAAGTTAATCCAGTATTTACGCGGAACTCATAATCACCCTTAATTGGAATATCGAAAGAAGGTGCTACATAACCACCTTTTGCGAATGCTTCGGAACGTTTTCCATTTTCAAGACTTACTACATGACTTTTTCCATAGCTGTCTTTAATTTGAACTTGATTAAATCCAAAATCGCTATAATCACGGATGATTTCATCTCCGACTCTCAATCCATGTTCTATCATTCCACCTTTTGCAAATTGAGGATATAGTTCATCATATTTAGCTTCACCTGCTCTAATAGAAGTATTATATTTTTCTTCCCATTTTTTTATTGAATCAATATATTTAGGCAATAAGGTTGCTGTAAAATCCGGATCGAGCAATCTGTATGTAGCGCGTTCTTCGTCTTCTCCTGCTGAATAGGCGTAATCACTTGCTATTTGAGTGAGTTCTCTTTCGCTTAAATCAATATTTCCGCCATTATTGTAAATTGTTCCGCCATCGTTGAAACGCAAATACATACCGGTAGCTTCTTCAAAAATAGGAATTAAGTCTTCAGCATAAATATCTGTGTATTCTTTAACTATGGAAAATTTACTCCCGGAAATTTTACCGAAAGTAATGTCATATAAATCTTTTGGAGATAAATAAATTTTTACATAATTTACTTTAGGATTTTTAATTCTGAAAGTAACCATATAATTTCCTGCTGCGAAATTGTTCGCGCCAGTCATGGCTACTAATCTTCTTTGACCTCCTAATTGAGCAATAATGGTTTTAGCTATCTCTAAATTTCTTGATGACATATTTCCTCCATCACTAAATTTTTCACCGGATTTAAAAGCCGATTCTGCTTCTTTAATTAGAGCATTAAAACTTGCTAAAGAATATTCTCTATCACCTTTTTGTTCCAAAATTTTATTGGCAATTTTTCGAATTTCATCTATTGTTTTATAGTCAGAATAATCAGTTTTTGAAGCAATCATTCCTGCAGATGCCTCATTCATTATGAAGTGCTTCAATGATTTGTTTGTTGGAATTGATCCGCCAAGATTATACAAATCAAAGTTTGTTTTATCTATTTCTTTTTTAGCCTCGTCCATAGAACTAAATGAACCTCTGCTTGTTCCGGCAATCCATAAATTAAAATCACCAAAAATAGGGTTTTTAACAATTTTAACTAATACGTCTTTACCTAGATTATTTCGAACTACACGCTCGTAATTAGTTTCTTCCGTGTTTCCACCGGTTGCCATCTTATAAGGATAAACTTTCCATTGATAATCAATGTACTCTTGCTTTATCTCCTCATCAGATCTTCCGTCTCTCATGCCTAAATCATATTTTTCGGCTATTTCGTCAGGGGTTTTATTTCTTAAAAAGCTGTTATATTCTTCTTCGAAATAACTTCTCTTTTCCAGTTCGTGCTTTTTCTTAATTTCATCTTCAGTAAAATCTCTTGGAGCGGAAGCGACAAGTGAATTAGGCATCCATTTATATTCAGTTACTTTTCCTCCTAAATCAACTTCTTTCACTAATTTTTCGCCTGAAGGACTTGTGAAATATGTGAAATATGAAAAAGGAACAAAGTCACCAAATCTGTCCATATAGTCAACTTTCGCAAATTCTGAATTAAGTTCTTGCATATTGCGAATAACTTCTTCTGCTTGTGCTTCTTTTTCGTTTTTGGTAACGTATGTTTCTATTACCTTACCACCAATTTGTTTAAAACCGCCTTGGTATGGTGTCAATTTTCCTTCTCGATCATAAAAAACAATTCTGAATTTTCTTGACACATTGCCTCCTTTAGCCATTTGAATTCTGCTCTTTAATGACTTAGGATTCATCACAATCATATCATGAATCAATTTCTTATCAATAGTGGTAGGAATGTTTGATTTTAAATAATTGAATTGATAAACTAATGGCTGTTCTTTTACGCTTTCTGGAACTATTTTTTGACCTGTTACAAATTCTATGGCAGCAATCTCCATTTTTCTTATTTCTTGAATATTTCCGCCCTCTGCAAATAAGTCATTTTCAAAAGCATATTCATCAAAAGTTAAAATCATGCTAGGTTGAACTAGAACGGTCCCAAATCCGGAAGAAACTTCATACCCGGCATCTAATACCGATAAAATAATTCCTTCTCTTTCATTTCCAGAATAATCGCTAAATGTAATCCGTGTTCCCTCGGCTAAATCTTCTTTTGAAATATTTCCGCCTTCTGCTAATTTAGCTTGTTGTTGCCAATATACTTTACCGGCTACTTTATTGCCGACTTGCATGGCTTCTTCGTGATCGTATTTTTTACCATACATTTCTTGATATTCCAATGGAACATTTTTGCCTTCGTATCGTTGCGCGACCTTTTTTGCTAAGTTTTTAAACCCTATTTTACCACCTCGCGCCATTTTTTGATTCAAGGAATTTAGTTCTTCAAGAGCATCTTCATAGTTTTTATGCCATTCGCCATCATATTCTACATCTTCATCATCTCCTCTATACACTACTTGATACAAAGGTTGATTATTGTAAAAATCTGTTCCTTCGATTATTTTGTAATCCCCGGAAATATTTCCGCCTTCTGCGAACATGTCTTTAATTACGTAAAAACCATCTACAATATTTGCACCTGAAACTACTTTTCCATTTCTTAAACTTACACTTAGTATTTCTCTTCGAGGAACGTAGTTGGTGTCTTTGGAAATATCTCCTTCAAATTTCTTGTAAACTATTTCTTTTGGAGCTGGTTTAGCAACGGAAGTTTTCTTTTGAGGAGTTTGAGTACTATATTCACTCATAATTTCTGAAATATCTAATGTTTCAGAAACATTATACGCGCCAAGATAAGACTTCTTAATTGGCATTAAGATAAATTGCGTTTGATTATCAAAAGTAAAAACGATTGCTTTTTCTTCATCAATGTACTGCATCGTACATGTTGTCAATCCTTTTGATAAGCCGAAAGCCATAAGTTCTGCCAAAAGCAAAGGATTCAAAGATAAAATTGTATTGTCTGACGAATCTGGCTTTAAATCTAAAATGAAATTTGGATTGTAAAGCATTTTATTGGCCAACAACGCGCTTTTAGAAAGATTGTATAATGCGTATAGAGAAACTCTCGGAACTTCTTTTAAATTAAGAAAAGGAATAACTGCATTGTAGTTAACGTATTTTTCATCAATGAACGTAATGCTTTTTCCTTTTGAATAAATGTAATTTTTAAGATTTATAATCTTGTCCGCATATTCAGAAAGCTCATCATTTTTAAACTTAACTAATTTATGCGCATCCGTAGCTACTAAAAAACCTGCTGGATCGACAAATACACCTTCTAATTTTGGTCTTAACTCATCGGTTGCTACTATATCTTTAAAATCTTCAAGAAGTCCTTTACTTTTAGGAACTGTTGGATTTATAGGAAATAATTTGATTTTTCGAGAAGAATCTAGTTGTATTTTTCCAGATTCAGGAAATTTCTCTCCTGCTTCTAAATATACTTCCAATAATTCATATAGAAAATCATCATCAACGTCAAATTTCATATCTTGCGTAAGAGCAAATTCCAATAAAACATTGGAAAAAGATTTTTTCGATTTACCATATTTTACCATGTCCGCTATGTAGGCGTCTTCTACAAACTTGAATGGATTTATTCCGTATTTAGTAACAAATTTTTGTTCTGCTGATTTCATTGATTTAAAAATTAAAAGTGTCGTTTGATTTTAGCATCGTTCTTTTTTCTGATAAGGAAATGTTTCCGCCTTCTTCAAACATTTCACGTTCATAAGCCATAATATCCTCCATAGTTAACCATTCAGGTTTTACTTCAAGTTCATTATATATTTTTTTCATTTCGGCAATTTGATCTTTTACATTTCCTGCCCAAAGTCGTTTTTCACTTCTGTTGCCAAATCCCAAATAATAGTCGTTATCTGCTTTCAACCTTGCCAAAAGTTGATATAAATACGATTGGTCTTTTGTATTCCCTCCAGTTGCCATTTTTGTGTCTTTAGTGGACAAGATGAATAATTCGTTCAATGTTTCTTTTGCCCATTTTTCAGCTTGTGCCAACGAATAATTGTCATTTCTTAAATAACCTGTGAAACGATTGTCCGGAGGAATTGATATAATTGCTCTTAAAAGTCTATCATATTTAATGTAATCAAGGTTCATTTTTTCATCCGGATTTGGAGTGTCTTTCATCAAAAGAATCGCCAATTGATACAATTTACTTGTTTTAGAGGCGTCTTCTATAAAAGTCTTAGGACTACGTTGAAACATGTAACTTGGATTAGGAAGCAATTCTACTTCATCAGTAGTTGTTGCTTTTGAAATGAGCGTTAATTGTTCCGGTCTCAAACGATCTCCAAATCCGGTAACAGCATATCCATATTTATCGCCAACATACATTCTTTCATCCGTAAAATCTCCGGTTATAACACCTTCAAATGTTTGATAACCGTCACTATAAGAAACTCTGTCACCAACATTAAATTTTTGAGAAGGAATTCCTCCACCTTTCGCGTAAGAATCATTAAACCAATTTTCTCTTATTTCTGAAATTAGTTCTGCTCGGTCTTTAGGTGATAATTTTTCCCAATGTTCACCTGCATATTCTTTCGCGTAATATTCAAAATCAATTTTGTTTTCGGCATTTGCTTTTGCTCTTGTAATGTCATCTTCAATTCCTCCGCCTCTTGCGTATCTTGAATCAAGAGTGTCCTCAATTACCTCAATCAAAAATTTCTTAGGCCATTCTTGTGAGCAAGGAATATTGTTTTTGTTACAATATTGAATGAGTTCAGATTCAGAAATTTTTGAAAAATCGCTTCGGTTTTGGTTAACTCTTGTAATGTCATCTTCAATTCCTCCGCCCATAGCTAATTTTTGATTTTTCTTTTTAATGGTAATTGTTTCTATATATCTGTCTGAATCATGGGATTCTACATCAGCATATTCATCTTGATTGTATATAATTTCTATTCCATCGAGTTGGTCTTTTGACAATGATTTTTTAAATCGATTTTCTGCTTCTTCCCAGCTTAATGTTTGCGGATATGGAGAATATCGATCAAATTGCCATACTCTTTCCTCTGCCTTAACTTGGCTTGAAGAAATTTCATTTTTATCATAAAAATCCCAATAATTATCACCGTCTTCGATAAAATAAATCTCATTGAATTTTTTAAGTATTTCTTCCCAATCAGTTTTTTTGATGCTTGGGTCGTTCTCTCTTTTCAAAGCTTCATCCATTGCTTTTTCCCAATCATATAAATTTTCTTCTTTTATTTTGAATTGGTGATCGTCTTTAAGTCTGTCTGGAGTTGTAATTGAAGTTTTTAAAATACCTTCCGTACTGTCGTTTAATCTCAATTTTCCTCGGAAAATGTAATAAGAATATCCACTTGTATTATCTTTTACCCAATACTTTTTATCTGAATCTTTACTAACCTCTATGAAGTCAATCACTTGTTTTTTAGTCAGTGTTTTAGCGTTATCATCAAACATTTCTTGATGAGTACTTAAAAATTCATTGATATTTCCACCGGTTGCCATTTTTACATCGGCATCTATAAAACCTTTCTTTTTGGCTTCTGAATATGCAAACATTAAATTAGCTTTCATTGAGGCATCTTTATAGTGATCGATTGCCTCGTCAATATTTGCGAATTGTTTTCCTGTTAATCCATAAGGATTGTTTGATACCTTTTTAACTGAAATATAGTTAGATTTTCCCCAAACAAATAAAGCATTCCATTTAACACCTTTTTGTTCAAAAGAAATTGAAAAATATTTTGTGCCGTCATATTCATTAACTTCACCACCTGTAAGCATTTTAACCGGATTATGTTCGCCTTTTTTAAAAGCTTGAAGACAATCTCTTTTTGTCTTACATTTTTTGAAAATTTCATTTTCTAAGTTATGACAAAACCAAGTCTTCTTTAAAAAGTTACCGGTAATCCTTCCGATGATTTCTTTTGATTTTGCATCGATTACGTTATAGTCGCCTTGTTTTTGTTTTTCTGGGTAAACAGTACAAGTGCAATCTACTGTTCCACCTTCTGCAAACTTGTAAACAAAATTAGAATTATAACTTTCAATACATTCATCTAAATTTTTACATTCTCTTGACAAACCATTTACTTCTATGGAATAAGGATAGTTTCTGTTCCATGAAACATTTTGTTTTTCAAAGAAGTCAGGGCGGTAATAAATTTTTGCAATTGTTTTTCCTTTTGATTTAATTAAGGCTTTGCCATTTTCAAAATTGATATTTGATTCTGTTAAGACTCCTCCTTCTTCAAATTTATCTGCTCCAGAGTTATCGCTTTTAACTATTGACTTTCCAACAGATGAACCTGCAGTGCTTGCCAATTTATCTTTTAACAATTCAAATTGATCGGAGTTAAGTTTGAATAAAGTTAATTTATCCATGCTTAAATGAACAAAATAAGCTCCTCCACTATGGCTTTCGCTCATTTTGCCTTCTCCTGTTGACATGTCAATCAATCCAATCCTTGAATCACTTTGTATTTTAATTGATTTAGATTCTCCGCTAACTGGATACACAATAAATTCTTGCATTTTCCTCATCCCCGGAATCTTCATTTCAAAGGATAAAGTTCCCATGATGTTTTTTCGGAAATTTCCAAATTCCACTGCATCTGATTTGGTTTGACCTCCACCAGCAAATTTATCTGCTCCGGAATTTTTGGTTTTCACAAAACTAGAACCAACCGATGAGCCTGCTGTTTTCGCTAACTCTGATTTTAGTTTTTCTAAAACTTCTTTCGATAATTCAAAATGATCTAGCGTGTCAGAACTAAGATGATAGAAGTATGCTCCATTCGCATGGCTTTTACTCATCTTAACTTTTCCTGAAGCCATATTCACCGTTCCAATGCGTGTATCGCTTTGAATGGTTATACTTTCTGATTTATCTTCTACGGGATAAACTATGAATTCTTGTGATTTTCTCATTCCGGGCATCTTCATTTCAAAGGATAAAGTTCCCATGATGTTTTTTCGAAAAGAATCTATTTGAATTGGTGTCATAACGTATTTTCTTATTTTTACTTGTTGCACATTTGTACAACTATTTAAATATCAAAACTTTAAAGGATAAAAATACTGCTAAATTTTCAAATAACAATATATTTTATGTTAATTTATTGTATTTCAATATATTATAGCGTTTAATTTAAAGGTTTTTTATAGTATAATTTGGCATCTTGTTTCAGTCTTGTAAATGTTTGTAATCCATACTTGTGAGGAATCAAAAATGACTATTTCGAGGATATTTCCGGAGTCATTTTTTAGGATAATTCCATCATAATCTTGATTCATTAAATAATCAAATTTATCTTCTAACACAATTCTGCTGTAACTAAAACTGGTTGTAATCAATGGATTTTTTATGTTTAGAAAACATTCGTAACGATAAATACCTTTTTCCGGATACATGTCTATTTGAGGCGTAAAATAAGATCCAAACGTTAATTTATCGCCTATTTCAGAAATAGGATTAAATTCACCGAAAAGATTATTACTGTTGTGATAAACAAGTAAAGGAGCATCATCCTTATTCAAAATTTTACTTACATTTTTATACAGATTTTCAAGAGTGATTACATCTATTCCAGAATCGATAGTTCTCCGTTCTATGGGCAATTGCCAATCACCAAACCATTCTTTGAATTTTGGTGATTTTACTAAATTTTCTAAACCTTTTGAATCTACATATTGCATTTTTTGACTTTTACTTTTAAGGGTTCTAAATTTTAAATATTTTTTAAAATTTTGCGTTCATTTTTTTAAGCTGTAAGTCAATTTGACTTTGAAGTTTAGTAATGTAATAATCATAATATTTAGGCATCTTTAAATCGTATTTATTTTCTAGTTCTTTTTTCAAATAGTTTTCTTTCAATAATTCCATTCTTTCAGAAGAAATTTTGTTGACCTTGAAATAATCATCCTCTACAATCCAAGCATCATTTCCCATGTAAATTTTAGCGGTAAATTGATCCCAAGTAGGAGTTGGAACTATTTTTACTTCCGGGTATCCATGTTCTATAATTTGTTTTGATGCATTGAAAGCATTCTCTTGTTTCGAAAGAAGAATTGCCAATTCTAATTTTAGTTTTGCCAACGTTTTAGCTGAAGCTGAAAAGCTCTTAAATTTTTTAATATTTTCAGAATCATTGTTTAGAAAACCTAGTAGTATCAACGCGCTTTCCGCGCTTGTAGTTTTTAAACTGCCATCGGGCATTTCTACAATAAATTTGTGAACTATCGCTCTGCCTGATTCTGTATTTATTTCGGATTGAGACCAATCAGAAACTCTTTTCTGAATAGCTTCTTGTTGTTGATTCAATATTTCTTCCCAATTATAAATCCAACTATATGCAATTACTTTTGCTCCAGATGGACCTGAAATTGGTGGCGTTAATTCAACTTCTTCCATCGGCTTGTAACGCGAAATTAAATTACCGCCCTTATCAAAAAGATGAGATTTTTGAATTATCGTTTTTTTTTTAATTCAGACAAACCGCTAATCATCCTGTAATCATCCATAGTCAGAACATCTTTGTCCTTTATGGCAATAATTCGTTCTGCTACTTTATGGAGTTCTTCATCGCTCTTTATATCCTCTCTACTCATTTCCATAATTCTAATCAACAACGGAACATCCATGTTTACGTTGTCTATTTTATCAATAGAGCCACCGGTTGCCAATTTCATTAAATCGCGTTCTGCAATCGTTTCATGCTTAATTCGCTTATAATCTTGAAGAACTTCTAATCTTTCTTCTCTTGAAAGAGATTTAGTTACTTCAGGAGCCGCTTTATCTTGCATCATTTTGTATTCACGCTGAAATGCCTCACTTAAAGCTTTGTAAGTCGAATCGATACGTATTTCTTCCGGTAGAATATCACCTTGTTGATAGCCTTTTGATTTTAAAAATTTTTTCAAATCATAATCGGCTAAATCTACTGCTAGATTAGTTCTTAGCAAGTGTTTCAAGTATTCGTCTTTAGTTATCTTTTTTGATGGAGTTTTGCCACCTAATTCATAATATTGTTTTGTGCCGTCACCTTTTGAATACTTGATAATGCTCGGTTCAATTTCCATGTTATTAAACTTACCTAGTTTATCCACGTACTTTTTACCCATGCCTTTTTTCAAATAGCAAATAGTACAATGAGGATGATATTCAGGGTAATCTGTGGTATGAGGTAATTCCTTCAATTTTTGGTTTAAGTAATTCAATTCATCTGACTGAATATCAAACTTCAACACATCGTAATTTTCGTTTTCGAAAAGACTTATATTTTTTAAAAAACATTTAATTTTTTGATCTGTACAACACGATTCTATTAAATCATCTTCTACATAGCAATGTAAGCCAAATAAGATGGTTACGTGTGGATCTGTAACCCTTCCTGCAAAAGGGTGATCTGGAGAAGTGTAAACGTCTTCATCGGCAATTTCTTCTTGGATTTTATTCCATGAGGAATCATCTACTTTTAAATCGGTCATAACACAACCATAAGTTTTCATGTTGCCTCCTTGTTCCATCTTCGCTGTGATTCCATTTTCGAGAAGTAAATCATCATCCTCCACGAATTTTCCAGATTTTGAATAACCATTTGCTGCCTTAAAAAGAAAAGCATTTAGACGTGCTAATCCCCAAGCTACTCTTGAATTAGGTTTGCCTCCTGAAATTGTTGGGCGATGAGTAGTAGAATAAGCACCCATACCTCTTCTAACAACAGCTTTTGCCGTTGCAACGTTAATTTTTTTGTTGGGGTTATTCGTATTGTGTTCAGTGATTTTATTCTTAATTGCTTTTAGAATTGCTTCATCCAATTCTATTGATTTTGCAGCTTCTTTTGAAGCGGCAGAACCGGGTTTATTTATTTTACTTCCTTCAATTCTATCTTTAGAAGGAGCAGGAGTTTTTGATAAATTACCGCCTTTGGCGAATTTATCATTTTCTAACCACTTGTTTAAAACGTAAGAATAATCAACTTCATAGATTAGAGATAAATATTCAAACAATCTTTCTCGTACTATGCTATCGTCTACTCCTATTATTTCGTAAACGTCTTTTTTTTCATTTAAAGCATCCCATAAATCTTTAAATGTAGCTGTGTCATTCAATTCTTCACCTAAATCGTCTGTTGGGTAACTTCTTAAATACCACTTTTTAATTCCTTCTCCTTTCCAATCTACTAAATGAATCACCGATTTCAAAGTTCTTTTTCCAACTATACCGCCCTTAGCTTTCTTGTCTTTTGAATCAATTTTTTTAATTTCTTCTTCAATTAAGTTTTTCATGTAAGGCCAACCTTTCTCAACTGTATCTGTCCATTTTAACATGGCAACAACTCCTTCAATCCGAAAATCTTGTTTATGTCTGGCAACATAACTGCGCCATTTTACATACATCCATTTTTCTTTAGGAAGCCAATAACCCCTCTTTCTTACTCTCGATAAATTCTTGAAAGCTTCATTTCCGAAAATATTACCGGCTTTATCCCAAATTTCCGGGTATTCAGTTTTAATTTTTTCAGCGTAATCTACAATAATTTTGTTTGGTAAATGAGTAGATTTAAACGTTATGATATTGCCACCAGTTTCCATTGTTTCAGGGTCTTCGTCTTCAACAAAACCTTCCGGTGGTAAAATTGGAACGCCATTTCCTGCGCTTTGATTTATTTTTGAAAGTTCTTTCCAATGAAGTTTCGAGGCTTCTTTATTTATAATAACTTCTCCTCCTTCCAGTTCTACAATCTTATTACCATTTTCACCCACAACTGCTTTAATGCCACCGAGAGGTTTACCATCTTTATCGTAGTGAGGTTTACCGGCAAGAGTACCGCCTCTTGATCCATCATTTGTTTTTACTACTTTCATATTTTCACAAAAAAAACAAAGATAAAATTTACGCGCTTGATATACAAAAAAAAGTGATATACAGAGCTTTGATGAAATATTTTTTTTTGATTTTATTTTATAGTTGTTAATTTCGTATTTTACTAAATCTTTTTTCATGAAAAATTGGAGTACATCGACAAAATATATTGTCGGCATCATATCAGTGGCAGGATTGACTGCCCTTTCGGTTTATGCATACAGAAAATGGGGCAAACCTAGTACGCAATCGGCAGACAAAAATAAAAATGAACGTAAAATTTTATTTGTTTAATTATGGCTACTTACACTTTACAAACACCTGCTGTTCCTTCATTTAATGCCCCTTCAACTGTTGTTTCAACTGAAATTAAACCTATTTTTGAAAGGATTATTGGCACTTATGGTGAAGGAATTCGTCTAGCAGCGAAAAACACTAATGTCCCTGCTCCTTTAATTGCTGCATGGATTGCTTCTTATAGTAAAGGTTTGGTTACGCATGTTCCGGCATCTAATCCGCGTTATGGTTTGATGGGATGGAATAGGAAAATGGGTAAAGCTATCCTAGACTATGAAAAAAAATCCGGAAGAATGACTGCGGCTGAAGAAGCTGCCTTAAAGAAGGCTAATTTAGAATTTGATTCTGTAAAAGGATTTCCTGAAATTTCAGAAACACAACAAGCTAATGGAAATTTGAATATTTTAATTGGATCATTATACCTCGGACAAATTATTGACAAATTTGCTGTTCCGGGTAAAAATTTGAGTTTAGACAAAACTATCGTGCTTTACAATAATGGGACAGATAAAAATAATCCTGCAGTTGCTTTAGCAATGAATCCTCAATACAGTGCCAATGCTTTAATGTTAATGAATTCCTTAAAAACAGTCGATCCTTTTAGTTCAAGTCAAATTGGACAATTGTTAGGGGTTGGTGGTTATTTAAGTGCTGCTACAAAGCAAAGAGCGCAGTTTGGGTTGGATAAATTATTCAAAAATATTGCTTAACTATTTTTAAAAAATTTAATTATGAATTTAAATACAACCTCTAAAATTTTACTAGGATTAACAGCGATTTCATTACTTACTTATGGTGGTTTTAAATTGTATAAAACCTATGTAAAAAAGGATTCTTCGGAATCAATAAAACACAAAAGAGTATTCACTTATAACTAATAAAAATGGCAGTTACAACAATTAACCTAAAAGCTCCGGTAAGTGCATCAGGTTTAGAAAAAAACTCAAATTCTTCTCCATCAGGAGTCTTAGTTAGACCAACCCAATGGTATAGAACTACAGAAGGATTGAAAAATCAGATTGTCAAAATGCTGGATGCGCCTCAAAAATATACTTGGGGAGGTGTAACATACACCGACACACTTAGAAATGTAGTGAAAAAAGTTTCTGAACTTACTAACGTTCCTCAAAACATTCTACTTTCTTTTATTATGGTAGAAAGTGGTGGTAAATTTGACAGCCCTATTACGGATACCGCCGGAGGACTTATTCATTGGAAAACAAAATATATTGGTGGAGCGCGAAATACTAAACTTTCAGATGAATATGTTTTAAAGCGTATGACACCTGCTGAAATAGCATTCTTGAAAAAATATAATGTTGTTTTTAATGATAAAGGACATACACGTTTCTTCAATAATAGCGATGTTTTTAATCCATATATCAACGCCTACATTGGGGCAATGATTATTTCGCAATACCTTGATGCTTCTTGGGGAAAAGATCCAAATGGAAATGCTCGTGTTGATCGTATTATTGCGCATTACAATTGGTCTCCAGAAAAAGCTAGGATAGCCGGTATTAGGACTAAAAGCTTCAAAGATGTTTATAATAGTGTTCCATTTGTAACCCAAGCTTATATAGGTAAAATATTAGGTGAAGGCGGAGCTATGGACATCATTTTAAATGACTTAAAAATTAAATCGTAATTCTTATCAATCTATCTCCAATATAAAACCTTGGCATTTGTCAAGGTTTTTTTTATTTTTGTCTCGTTGACGCGTAAGGTTTATCTTACAGGTTGGTTTTAGTCACCGTTTTGGACAGGGGTTCGATTCCCCTCACCTCCACAATCGTTTGCTTGTATCGTAAACAAGCTGGTGGAAAGTCGATATTCGTATCGGCCCTATTCTTTGGCAGTAGAATTTAAAGAACTGCTTTTTGGGGGTGTTTTTGGCTTTGACAGGCGGATAGAGGAATGAATTAGTCGACAAAAAAACAAAAGGAAACGGAAACGTTATCGAAATGAATTCAAGAGTTAAGGCAGCAGCCTAATTCAATTTCATTGTAAAGGAGGAGTGAAGATCAGTAGCTCCTCTTTTTTTTTCTTAAATAATTAGTATTAGTTCTAAATATTTGTATCTTTGACATCGAAGTTACTGTCATGTTTAAAAGGAGTAGTCGCCAAGGTTGCTCCTTTTTTTATTCATAAACAATTATCGATCCTTTGTATGCCCAACGTTTTTCTGCCTTTTCATACCAAACTTCACTATCTGATTTTTTCAAGGCATCTTTGATTGCTTTCGTAATGTTATCTGTATCCGGTTTAACTTTACATGGAAATCCATTCATACGCTCTTTTTTCTTCTCTGACCAACTATTTGGCATTGGGATGAGATAAACGGCATCGAAATAGTCTTTCATCTCATAATTCATTTGTTTTGCCTGATACACGATTGTATTTTTAAAGGCAAAATACTGAGTAACTTCTTTTCGTTGTCTTTTGGCAGGGTCCGGGTGATTTGGGTTTGTTTTCCAACGATCACTTTGAGTCATCCTTACAGCTCCCATTGGAATCACATCGAATATGAAAAATTTCCTTTCATAGTTGATAACATATTTTTCTGCTGTTGGCGGTTCACATGCTCCGGGATTTACATAACATTCCCCAAAACTCGATTTGATTCTTGATTTTACTTCCATAACCTTAATTTACGAAATTTTTATCTCATAAACTTCCAGAATCAAAATTTTGAGTAAATTTCCTTTCGAAATAATCCAAGGCTTGTTTATGTGCCAACTTGTATTCTTCATCTGTTGGCTTTTCACCAATCATTTGACTAAATTCAGAAAGATGCTCCAAAGCACAAGTTTTATGAGCAGAAATCAAATAAGTTCGCTCTTTTACCAATAATTCTTGATTGATGAATTGTTTCAGTTTCGAAGAAACCATTTCGATTCCGGCTTTCATCATTATTGGAAAGTTACGGTTTTGATTTTTTTCAAAATTTTCCAAATACAAAAGAACTTCTAACAAAGGTGTAACTTCCTTATTAGATGCAATTTGGGTAATATTACTTAAAGTATTACTTTCATTATTTATCTCTTCAATTTCATCGATAAACAAATCTGCTGACAAGAATTGGTTTTCAATTTCATATTTCGTCATCAAGAATAAAAAATTATCAAATACCAAATACATACCTAACTCTATTTCAAGGCTTTGCTCCGTGTTACTTAAATCAAAATAGTAAATAACCCTTTTGTCATTTAATACAGTTGTGAAATTGATTTGAATTCCATTATTGGAGAGAAACTCCCGGAAGTTTACATCATGATTGTTGTAGTGTAGAACTTCAACAGTTGGATTTTTATGAGTAAGAAGAAATGTCATATTACAAGTTTTAAAGATTAGATTGGATTATTTAATAAGGAAGATCCAAGAGTTCTTTCAAGCCCTTCTTAATGCGTTGTTCGCCTCTCTCTTCTCCTAATTGTATTGAAAATCGAATTAAAACATTAAGAAAAATAATTTCTGTATTGCAATCAATGGTTGCTGTAAAATCATTTCCTCTGAATGATGAATGGGAGTAAGTTAATTTACCTGTCTTTTCTAAGCCAAATTGAGCTGCTATTAAGTCAATTTTTTCTTCTGGTGTTTTTGTCATGTTATATTTGTTTTATTGCACAAATATACATTATTATTTAATACGTTATACGTTTGTATAATATTTATATTTAATTAACTATTTATCAGATATTTAACAACCTTAAATTTTTAATTATTTTATATAAAACGTTTACCACTATGGAATTTCCAGCTTGTTTATACGCTTGTGAATCTGAAACTGGCCAATTGAATGTATTGGGGAAATCCATGAGCCTAAAACATTCGCGAGGTGTTAACCTTCTAATTCTGTAATTAGGCGTAAGATGTTTTGATGGATTTTGACCTCCGCCATTACTACCAGCAGAAATTGTAGGGGATATGCCATCTATTGAATATACTCTTTGTTGTGAATGTTTAGGATCATTTAATTGTATAATTTCTGCTTTATCATTATATAATTCAATAGATTCTAATTTAATTATGTTATCAGAAATATCTAAACTAGATGAAGATTTTGTAATAGTTGTAGCATAATCATTTTCAGTTCGAAAATTTATTTTGCCACCATTAAAATTATCTGATCGAGTATTTAGATAATCCAGCATCTTTTCGCTTAGAAAATATTTATCATCCACGTCTTCTTCCAAAACGTCTTTTAATCGTTTTGTCAAATGTTCTTCAATCGGCCACCTAAAAGTGTTATCTATATCATCTCTGATGCCGATGAGGAAAACACGCTCTCTGTTTTGAGGAACTCCATGATCTTTTGCATTCAATACTTTCCAATACAGGTGATATGGAACTGATTCCTCATACGGAAACATTACTGAATTACCATTGACCGATTTTCCTCCGAGTAAATTTACCCATTCAGAAAATGTTTTTCCTCCATCGTCCGAAAGCAATCCTTTTACGTTTTCAAAGATAAAATACCTTGGCTGATTCTTTTGAATGAATTCTAGGCTATTGAAAAACAAGATACCGCGTTGATCGTCTTTACCTAACCTTTTACCGGCTAAACTAAAAGCTTGACATGGAGGGCTTGTCATATATATGTCCAAGGATTCTTCCGGAATTGCTCTGTCGTAAACGTTTACAGGATAGTATTGAGGCTCTCCGTAATTGGCAATAAATGTCTGCCGGGCATATTTATCCATGTCACACGCGAAAATCTCTTCATAGGCTAAACCTAATCGCATCAAGGCTTGGT